>Ga0307476_10000075_pt1 | contig 106688 bp, 140 predicted proteins | sample atmos_gasesECM2C_2_FD_203314 | JGI IMG/M metagenome (GOLD analysis project Ga0307476, IMG submission 203314) | Hardwood forest soil microbial communities from Morgan-Monroe State Forest, Indiana, United States - atmos_gasesECM2C_05 | ecosystem: Environmental > Terrestrial > Soil > Temperate... | reverse complement strand
CGACGCGATCGAGCTTGTCGACCGCCACTGTCAGTGCTTGCTGGAATTCAACGAGGAACTCCTTTTGTTCCTCGTCTGAAACCAGATCGGCGGTATCGACCATGGCCGCCAGATACTCTTCGATTGCGTAGAGCGGAGTGGCGGAAGATACGGGAGCGGCGAGTATGGTGAGTGCGCACATATTTTAGGCCACCTCCCGTTTGGAGATGAGCGAGGCGTAGCAAGCCAGCGCTTGATCAGAAGTCCGGAACTGGCCGCAATCCTTTACGCCGGCCTTTTCGAGTTCGCCCAGAAAGACGACCTCGCCGATCTGTTCCCGGACGAGGGCGAAGGCGTGTTTCATTTCGCGCACGGTTTTCCAGGGCTTTTCGGACTGCGAATTCACGGCCGGCTCGGCCGAAGAAACGCCTAGCCAGTCCTTCAGCATCCTGGCTACTTCCGCGCCCGGCTTAGAAAAGACCTGGGCGTTGAGTGTGGGGCAGCGGCTCTTGCTGATGACCAGTTTGTTTTCCTGGTCCATGTCGCCGCACACGTCGAATTCATATTCAATGCCGTCCCGCATCACTGGCTGCAAGCCGATCTTGCGCGGAACCATCTTGCCGTCCCGGTTGGTCTCCATGACCCACTCGGTCTTTACGCGCAGGCTGACCAGAATGTGAATGGGAGCTGAGATCATGGCGTCCACCATGCGATTGTGCTTGGGTGATACTTCGCGCCAGGCGGCAAAGCTATTGCCGCTCCTCGATCGTGCGGTGATATTGTCGACCTGATCGAGTTCGCCGCCCTTGCCGGTCCAGAAATGGGAAAGCGAATCGAAGATTAGCACCGCGTAACCAGCCTCGGCCGCGCTCTTGATCAGTTCCGGGATAGAGTCCGGGTCGAAGCTATCGAGCTCTAATACGTCGAACTGGAAAGTATCGGCGTATTTGGATGCGCTGCCGTGTTCGGTGTCGACCACCGCAATACGGCCGCCCAGCTCGGTGGCTATTTTCAGCAGCGTATAAGTCTTGCCGGCGCCCGAGGGTCCTGAGATTGCTAGACGGCATTTGGCATTCTGTTTGACGGCCTTATGGAATTGAAAGGCCGTGGTGGCGGGTTTACGAATCGCCGTAGTACCATTCGAATGGACGTTCACCTGAACGGGTGATCCGGCAGCCGGGTTTATCTTAGCGGGTTCACTCGGCTGCCCTGGGAGAGTTAGCGGGTTTTGGTTAGTCATGCGGCCTCTTTGGTCTGGCCCGCGAATAACGCGCTGACGGTTTCCCGCGCATACTGAGTCAACGCCACGATGTGGGCTTTCTCTGGTTGCCTCGACGACTGGCCGGCCGCGATGGCAAAGGCCTCGGCCAGATATTTGCGGAGTACGAGTTCTTTCCCCGATCCATTGCAGGCTGAGCAGGGATCGTAATCGTCATCGAGTGCGCCGGCATCTTGTCCGGTTCCCCGGCAGTCTTCGCAGGCCTGTTCGACCATGGCCGAGAATGGCGGCAGTGGCTCCGGTTGTTCGACGCGGGCGACGGGCTTCAAGGGAACGTCATCCCGGTAACGGATGTTCTGATCGAGGAAGCCGCGGAAGCCGTTTTGTGTGGCCATGTCGCGTTCCTCTCGTTGTAAATGATTCATTTCGTATTTCTCCTTCGCCGGTTTCGTGCCTCGGCGCGGGCAGTTTAGTTACAACCCGATTGTATGTCCGTGCGTAGGGACATGTCAAGCCCGAATCTGACTATTCTCCCGTTTCGCGCCCTCCTGTAGCACGGGCGCTTTGAAAAGTTCCCCATCCCCCGACGTTCCGGTTATTTGCGCGTGCGGACGGACATAATGGTGTAGACTGTAGGGGATGACGGACGCGGCGGCATCCGAACTGGCAAAAAAGCGTTGGAGTAAGACTTCACCTGATGAGCGATCTGAAATTGCTCGCAAGCTGAACGAAGCCAAATATGCGCAAATGAGCGACAAGGACCGCGCCGCGATCGGCCAGCGCCTGGCCAAGGCTAGACGTAAAGCTAGAAAGAAGCGAGCCGCATGAAGTCCACACTGTTATTAGTCCTAACTGCAATCCTGCTGATGACGATGCAAACCAGTACTGCGAACGGACAGGGCTGTGGCGCTCCACCTCCACCGCCCCCACCCCCGCCCGGATGCGCTCGAATGGCGCCAGTCTGCACTTGCGACGAGAATGGCCGCAACTGCAAATACACCTGGCAGTGCGTACCGAACTAGGACCCGTTATGGCCGTTTCGGGCCCCCCATCAGACACCATCGGACACGCTTACGCGCGCGCGAGGTTCAACCTGGCGTCCCAGGAACGCTTTCTGGCATGTGTCGCGGAGTGCGGGCGGGTGCTCGACGCCTCCCGCTGGGCCAAGGTAGCGCGCTCGGAGCATTACCGGTGGCTCGACGAAGACCCGACGTATCCGGTACGGTTCAAGGCGGCTGAGAAGCGGTGGCTGCAGAGCATGAAGGACGAAGCTGTCCGGAGGGCACACGACGGCGTGCTCAAGCTGCTGCTCTACAAGGGCAAACCGGTCAGACACCAGGGCCAGTTGGTCTACGAGCGCATCTACTCCGATCACCTGATGATCAAGTTCCTCGAAGCCGGGGACCCAGACCATTTCAACCGCCAGAGAGTAGCGCCGCTCGAGGGAGATCTCGACAATCTGACCGAGGGGCAAGTACGGGACCTCCTCGAATGGCTGCGCAAAGGAATACAGGCTGCCGAGAGCATACAGATGCAGAAGGAAGCGGCACAATTACCCGCGGCGGAAGTGCAGCCTGCCGAGCCTGAGCGAAAGAAGTAGACTGAAGCGTGACCGAAGAACAGGAACTGGGCGAGTTGCTGGCTAGCGAGCCTCCAGCGCCGTTCCTTCGTGAGCGCGCCAACAATGCGGAGTGCGCCCAGCCGAGTTCGCCCAGTCCGAATTCTCGAACCGACGTCGACTACGCGCTTTGGCAGGTCCTCCCCAATAATCGGTTTCGCCCCGGCTCACGTACCCTGGAGCGGCTGAACGCCGGCGCATACTGCGTGGGACAGGATGATAATGGTCTCTTCCTGCAGAGGATGGTTATCCTCTCCGATGAGATCGTCGAGCTTCCGGAGGCATCGCACCTGAGGGTATTGGCCGGTATCCGGAAATTTTGGCGCGCCAAGGATCTCTATCAAAAGCACGGGCTGATTTACAAACGCGGTGTACTGCTGTGGGGTCCCCCGGGCGGCGGCAAGACGGTAACGGCGCAATTGTTGGTGCAGGAGATCATCCGCCAGTATGACGGCGTGGTGATCGTCTCTTCCGATCCACGCATGACCGTGGCGGCGCTGGTCTTTCTGCGAAGGATTGAACCGGAAAGACCGCTGATCGTGGTGCTGGAGGACGTGGATGAAACGATCGCCTCTTACGGCGAGCACTCCATCCTGGCGATGCTCGATGGCGAGCACCAGACCGACAACGTGGTCTATGTCGCTACGACCAATTATCCGGAGCGGCTGGGCGCCAGGCTGATCAACCGGCCGTCGCGATTCGACGAGCGGGTAAAGATCGGTATGCCATCGGCCGCGGCGCGAATGGTTTATCTCAGAAAAGCGTGCGCCGGGGCGAAGGTCCCGCTGGAACGGTGGTGCGATGAGACCGAGGGATTGAGCATTGCACATCTGCGCGAGCTGGTGGTCGCGGTGGTCTGCCTGGAGCAGGATTACGAGCAGGTACTTCAACGGCTGCGGGGCATGGAAATGCAGCCCAAGCCGGTCGAGGGATTCCGCAGGCGCGAGGTAGGGCTGTTGCATGCCTGACATGAGACTCGACCGCCGTTCCTTCTTTGCAACCCTGGCCGCGCTTATCGCGCCCAAGCCCGCCATGGGGCGGCAATGTCGCGCAGTTGATCGGTTGTCGCCGCTGGTGTACAACGAGCTGTATTTGAACCAGGTACTTGCACGGCTGCGGGGCATGGAAATGCCCGTGCCTCAGCGCGGCGACACGATCACGGTCAGGTTACCAGCGTACCTAAAGGGCAAAGGCTCGTTATTCAATCCTCACGAGAACATCGCTGCCAAGTACCCGGCGATGCAAGCGAAGGTTATCGAAGCGCTGCGTAGCGAATTCACAAATAAACGGAACACCCGGTAATCAGTCCTCTCTTCAGCGTGCGCGGGTTCCAGGAGCGCACGAAACGCTCGATCATTCTCTTCCCATTGCTTGTTAGATCTTTACCACCAAAACCTCGATCTCATGAGAGGAGCCGCCTCTTTACTCGAAGGAAAACTACAGGGCCTGCATTCCTCTTCTACCGAGATTACTGCAGAGGTATACAAGCACGATCCCTTAGGCTTTGTATTAAACGAATGGCCATGGAAGCAAAAGGGCACCGAATTCGAGCACATGGAGGGGCCGGACGCCCTGCAGACCCAGTTCCTAATAGACCTGGGAGAAAAGATAACGGCCAACAATTTCGACGGACACACGCCGGTCGAACCCATCCGGATGGGAATACAGTCGGCGCATGGAACCGGCAAATCGACGCTGGGAGCCTGGATCGCCTGGTTTCTGTTGCGCACGCGGCCTCTGTCGGTCGGCACTGTGACCGCAGGGACCTACCAGCAACTGGAGGAGCGCACCTGGGCCGACATCATGTACTGGGGCAATGCCGGGCACGGCAAGGACTTGTTCGACATCCAGAAATCGGGTGTTTTTCACAAGGACCCGCTGAAGCGCGAGAAATGGAAATGTAACCCCAAGACAGCCTCAAAAGAACGAGCCCAATCCTTCGCCGGCCAGCACGCCAGAACGTCTACCTCCTGGTACCTCTTCGACGAAGCATCGGAAATTCCCGATGAAAACTGGACGCCGGCCTACTTCGGAATGACCGATGGGGAGCCGATGTTCTTCGCCTGGGGGCAGATGCTCCGCAATACGGGCGAGTTCCACAACGTCACCAATGGGAAGGCCTCGAAGCTGTGGAATACCCGCATCTGGTCAGGTTTAGAAAGCGCTTTCACCAACAAGAAGTTCATCGAGGAGTGGCGGGAAGAGTGGGGCGAAGATTCCGATCTTTTCCGCGTCCGCGTCCTGGGGCTGTGTCCGCGAGCGAGCGAATTACAGTTCATCTCGCAGCAGATCGTCGACGAAGCGCGCAGACGTATTCACCGCGTACTTCCCGACGAGCCCTTGATAGTCGGGTATGACGCGGCCAACGGCGGAATGGCAAGGCACGTATTCGCATTCCGGAGAGGCTTGGACGGTAAGTCTATTCCTCCGGTGATCCTGCCGGGCGATACACCGCGTGATCAGGTGGTCGCGAAGATGTGCGACATCATGGCCGATCGTTCGTCGCAGCGCAAGGTAGCCGCGTTATTCGGCGACCAGGCCTTCGGAGCGGTGATCATCCAGCGGGCGAAGGACTCAGGCTTCACCAATTGCTTTGAAGTCAATTTCGGAGAGACGTCGGGTGAGCGGCATTATCTGAATGTGCGCTCTCTGATGTGGGACCGTATGCGCGAGTGGATGCGTCTGGGAGCGATACCAGACGATGAGAAACTGGCTCAGGAGTTCCTGGGGCCAGGGTTTCATCACAACCACGGAAAACTCACGCTGGAGTCGAAAGAGTCAATGTCGAAACGCAAGATTAAATCTCCGGACTATCCCGATGCGCTGGCGTGCACGTTTGTACGTAAGGTTGCTCCTCCTCCAGTTTTAGGATCTAACCAACCAGAACCAAGGAATGTGGGTGGATCTATGAGCTGGGCTAGATGAATAGTTTCTATCCTGCGCCCTCCTGGCAACGGGCGCAGTGAAGAGCGGACCGATAACCGAACGATCCGGTTATCGGTGTCCAATCCCCAACGTGCGCGGGTTCCAGGAGCGCACGAGACGAACCAAGATTCAAAACTGGAAGTTGTTGATTCTATGTTGCGCGAAGGTGACCCTGAAGTATCACCCGAGGCTCAGCGATTCGTCCTGGGGCTTCTATGAGCGACGGTCTCTGCGTTTTACCAGTGCGGCGACCGGCTGGAGTGTAGAGCCCAACTCTCCCATTAATACCGGGTCATATCCAGCGCGTTAATCAGTTCAAACAGATCCATGGCCGCCGCCTCGTAGGAATCGATAAGATTCCAGTCAACTAGCGGCTTAGGTATCGAGATCAGTTTCTTCCCCGGCACCCACAGCAACCGCTCAGGATCGAGCGCGAGCCCCGCAGCCAGGAACGCTAGGACTCCACGGCGGCTAAGGTTCATGGTTTCGCTCCGTGGGGGAACCCAGCAATTTCCGTATCTCTAGGACTCGTGGGGCGAGAACGTATCCCGCGCCTGTCAAGTACAAACCTGGACAGCTTCCCTCCAAGTATTTGAAGTCATCGTCAAGCATTTTCAGTACCAGGACGAGATCCTCTTTCTCCGCCCGAAGATGATTAATCGCGTTCCAGAGAAGCCCAGGCGTGAGAGTGATGGGTTGCTCCCCGAGTAGCCCGGTGAAAGCCGTCTTCCACTCATTAAGCTCAGCCTCCAGCGCCTTCACGTACTGATCCTCCTGCTCCACCCCTCAATACTACCTTGGCTATTCAAACCCTTAACATCTCGCCCCAGCGTGAACGCCCCGGCGCACCCGAGTCCTCGCGCGACTCCAAAAACTTTGACGACGTCGTGCACCCGGAGCTCGGCGATCCCAAAGAAGCCGAAGTCGCTAGCGAGCTGCGCCGCCGTTTCACCGAATGGGAAGAGGCAGACTCGGAATTCCAGCACAATACCGACATCGAATTAGACTTCCTGTCCGGCCGCCACTGGATTGAAGAGGAGACCGGTCAAGACAAAGCCAAACAGATGATGGCGCAGGGGCGCTCGGCTTTCGTCATCGATCTGCTTTCGCCTTCAGTCGATCTGGTCGTCAACACGATCCGTGTCAACAAGCTGACCGTCGAATTCGTTCCTATGAGCGAAGGCGCCAAACAGGCGACCGCGGATGTGCGTTCGGGCCTCTACCGCAACATCGACCGGCAGTCGAAAGCCCCCATCGCGCGCGAGACCGGCTACCAGTTCGCCGTTTCAGTCGGGCGGGGCTATTGGCGGGTGGTAATAGAGGACGAAGACGGACCTACGTTTTCCAGGCGCTTGAGGATCCAGCGCGTCGACAACCTGCATTCGATCGCGATGGACCCGACCGTCCTCAACTTCGATTATTCGGACGCCGGCTGGGGCTATGCGTTCGAAGATCTATGGCGCGACGAGTTCAAGGCCAATTACGGCTTCGACGGAGAGCGTGCGCTCGATCTGAACGGTCTGGCGATCACCGACGATTCGCAGCGCACGCTGTGGTTTCCCAAGGACAAGATCCGGGTGGGCGAATACTGGCGCAGGAAGTGGGCCATGCGCGAGGTCTGGAAGCTGGCCGATGGAACCGAGTGGTGGAAAGAGGATGTGCCCCCGGGAGCCGAACCGATCCGGGTGAAGAAAAAACTGGACGATTGGCTTGAATGGCGCAAGATGACCGGCACGCAGTGCGTTGAGAAACGCCTCTGGCCCGGAAAACTCATTCCCATCGTGGTCTGCATCGGACGCGAGGTATTTCGCGGCAAGAGACCTAAGATTCATTCGGGCATGGTGAAGCCTGCCATGCACCCCTCGCGCATTCACGACTACATGGTGTCGCGGACCATCGACGAAGTTGGCTTGGCTCCGCTGCCGCACATGATGGGCGTCGTCGGGCAACTCTCTCCGCAGCAGAAGGCCATCGTCCAAAATATCAACCGCTACCCGTGGTCGCTCATTGAATCGACTGCATTAGAAGATCAGAGCGGCCGAGCGCTACCGCCGCCGCAATGGGTATCCCCGTCGCCCAACACAGCAGCCGTGGTGCAGGCGACCGCCGGTGCCAAGGACGACCTGCAAAGGGTACTGAATACCTTCGCGCCGCAATTAGGCGAACAACAGGGCAAGCAGTCCGGCGTCGCAATCTCGCAAATCAAACAATCGGGCGACGTGTCGCACGCGGCATTTCCCGACAATTTCAACCGCGCGCTGAATCAGGAAGCGGAAATCGTGAACGAGTTGATGGACTTCTGTTACACCGACAAGCAGGCCATCACCATCACACAGCCTGATGACAAGACCAAGCGTGTCTTGATTAACCAGGAATACGTGGACCAGCAGACGGGCAAGGTCACAAGCCATATCTTCGGCCAGCACAAATACGGTCCGGTGCCAAACCTCGCCCCGAGCTACGCCAGCCAAATGAATGAATCGGCGCAACGGCTGCTTGACCTGGCTAAGTCCTTCCCGCAGGTCGGGCAAGCGTTAGACCTGATCATTCAGGACCTCGGAGTTCCGAATGCGGCCAGGTACGCCGAGCGCCTCCGTCCTCCAGGATTCAAAGCTGGCGACGACGACGGACCGACCACGGGACAACTTACCCAAGCCCTGCAGGCGCAGGAACAGAACCTGCAACAAGCCGACAAGCTCATTCAGATGCTAATCCAGAAGGTAAAGGAACTGGGCGATGTGCAATTCACCAAGCGCCTGGAAATAGCATCGAAGGAGAGAATTGCGGCAGCCTCAGACCGCGCGGAGATTCTGGCGGCCGACGCCAAGGCGGGACACGCCGGGAATATCGCGGTTCTAAACGCGAAACTCGAATCAATCCTCATGGCCTTGGAGAACGAACTGCCGGAAAATTCTTCCGAGCCGTCGCCCTCAACGCCAACGCCAGCCGCTCCGGCGCCGCCTGGCGGGCCCACGGGAGCGCCAACCGGATTGAATGCTTCCATGCCGCCGGCACCGGGTGGACCGGCGCCAGGCCCTCCAGGACCACCACAGCCTAACGGCGCAGGGAGTGCTGGACCGACCCAATGAGCGAAACCCGTTCGTTCTATATCTGCGACCGATGTTCGAAAGACTTCAGGAGCTGGCGCCCAGGTGGCAAGGCCGCCGAAGTCATATCACCGACGCCCTTCTGCCCGCGCTGTACCTCCAAATGCCGGCTGCTCGAGAGGGACAAGATCCACAGTGAGAAGCCCAAAGGCCCGCGATCGCTTGAAGAAGTGGTCCAGCACGCCGTGTCCAATACTGCAATGCGGATGCAGATGTTCCCATCACCAAAAAAGAAGATTGAAGTTCCGAAAGAGAGTATTCCGTCCTGTGCGCTCCTGGAACCCGCGCACGGTCAAGAGGTCCCGTACCCCGACAGTTCGGTTATCGGCAATTCCGAATGAGCATTCTACCAATCCAGTTGTTGCCCGAGGTGTGGGACGAAGAGCAACTCGCTCCAGGCGCTTATGACACGGGCCAACGCAAACGGGCTGACTATTACGATGTGTACGCCGACCGTCACTACCGTAACCTTCTCGTCCGGCTATTGATTCAAGTCCTGCCGTCCGGGAGGATTGATCCATCGCAGTTTTCCCATCTCGATATACGAACGCGATCAGATGGTGCGGTCGTTGTTCGGCAGTGGATCGGCGACCCGGAAGCCATTAATTATCAGGAGCGCAAGCCGAGCGTTTACGCTGCGATGATCGACGGCCGAAGAGTCTGGTGGGCAGAAGCGAATATGGAGCCGGGAGACATGCTTAGCCGTTACCGGCGTGGACCCTTCGGGAATTGGCGGCTCGCTCTCAAATGGGCGCTGAATCCAAGGTTTCCGCAGTGCTCGGGATAAGATTTCATCGCTTCGAGAAGGACTGGCGGGAAGGTATCGTCTACACCCGAATTGAACTTATCGATTCCGAGACCGGCGAGGTGCTGCGGGAGCTCGGTGAGCCAATCCCCAACGTGCCGCTAATTCAGTGCGGCACGAAACGCACCAAAACCAGTAAGAACAGAATCCCAAGGAGTAAATCATGAAGATCAGTGTAAAGCCCAAGGCCAAAGCCATCGCCGACGGCGAAGTGAAAGAAGTGCACATCGGTAAAGCCGAAAACGGAGGAGCCGACGTCCACACCCTCAATGCCGGATCGAAGAAAGATCCCTTCCCGATGCGTAAGCACACCGGATCATTCTCAACCATCCAGGAAGCATTGGCACATGCTGGCGAGCATTTAGGCGTGCCGCCCGGAACGACAAACAGCGAACCTGCAGGCAATGAGATCACCGAGCAGCCAGCGGGGCCGATGAAGACCAAGAAGCCGTACACACCGCCCGCCTCTCCAGCCACGGACGGAGAATAGCCAATGCGGGTGCGGGTGAAACTGATCAAGAAGCGCAAGCCGGCACCGGCTAACGCCGATAAGAGTGCCGGGCCGATCAAAATCAAACCTTCCCATGAAGGGGATTACCGCGCCCATACGGGGACGCCTGAAGGGGAAGAGATCCCGCAGTCGACCATCGACAAAGATTTGAACTCCGATGATGCACACGTGCGCCAGATGGCCAACTTCGCCAACAATGCACGGAAGTGGAAGAAGTAGCGGATGGAAGTTGAATGGCTGCAGGCTACGCCGGTCGATGCCGATGGAGAGCGGTACACCGTCCACTATCTAGTCGACCGCAACAGCCAGCTATGTTACGCCACGATTTGCGAGCCCCGTTTCGGGCACCTCCTGTTCGTCACAGATCTAAGAGTCGCAGGCGTGGATAGATCGTATCTGACGCTCGAAGCCGCAAAAGCTCACTGTGAGTGGAGCGCGTTTAAGTACGATGACGAAGAGGCTGGCAAACTCGCCGAAGTCACAAGAGAGAAACAGGCCCCCACGGCAGGCGGGAATCCCCAACGTGCCGCAACTCCAGGGCGGCACGAGACGGAATAAACCTCATTGGAAAAACTCACGAAAGCAGAAGCCGGGTACATTCTTGCCTCCGGATGCGAACTGCACTGTAGTGAGTGTGCCTTCATCTCTTCTAAAGGGAAGTGCACCGACTACGTAAAGTCTGATGAAGACGTGAAGCCATTCGGCGGATGCAACGACTGGAAAGATCTAAGCAAGGGACGGATCGAAGGCAATCACGACAAGACCCGAATCGAAACCGGATACGTCGAGAATAAACCAGGGTTCGGGTGCCGGCGTTGCGAGGAATTAGAAGCGCCCGACGATTGCAAGCGCGTGGATAAGCGGTCACCGGGGGCAACACCGGGCAAGATCGACCCAATGGGTTGCTGCAATCTCTGGGAAGCGGATCCGAAGCGCGCTAAGCTGACGACCCCGGCTCTGATTCAGTTGATTGCGGGCGGACGAAAAGCGCACGCGGTTATACGCGTAAAAAAGCAACACAGCGATGGATGGAACGATGCATAACACACACACCTACGTGGTACTGGAAGTCTCTTCGGATGCATACCAGGAGATCAAACTGAAACTGAAAGCAGCCGGCTACGACCACGCCTTCATGAGCAACGGCGAGATCGACATGCACGGCATCGCGGTTTCAGAAGACCCCACCACGACAGCGCTTTTTCTGGGAGCGGCGGCGCGTCAGGTAGAGCGCGCCGCTGCACACGGTATGGTCACGCATCACAAAGACTGCGCCATCTGGGACACCTTCGATTGCAACTGTAGGACCACCAAGCCCAGGTAACCGGACCGCAAATCCCCAACGCGCTCGGCGGCATCGACCGAAGATGGGTGCCCCTCAGATCTCGGTTCGTGAAATAAATGAAGCAACCCATAGACTGCGTGCTGCGCCGACGTGGCGCCCGCAAAGCCCCTACTCATCCCAATTCGAATTCAAAGGAGAAATCTAAAATGTCCCTCAATGTGAAAGTCCAGCAAGATGGCGGTGTTATCGCCAACGATGCCATCAAGGTAGTCAAGGCGGTTGCTCTCGGGCAAGTGCCTTATTTCCCAATTCCGCTCCCGCTCTCTACGGCGCTCATCAATCAGCATGTTTCGGCGGTTTACGTGATCACCTACGCCGCCGGGGCCTGCGCCATCACGCTTCCGGCCCCTACCGCTGGCGCGCAGTCAGCCAATGGGGACGACGGAGTCAGGCTGGTCTTCACCAGCGATACCGCCCAAGCCCACGTTATCACCGCCACGGGACTATTCCAGGACGGAGCAGCGCATGTGAACACCGCGACGTTTGCGGCTAATGCGGGCGGCGGCATCGAGCTAGTGGCATACAACGGAAAGTGGAAAGTCGTCAACCTCCAAGGCGTGACGATGGCGTAATGCCTCTTCTCCCCGGCAAGGGCGGTTTCAGGCGGCTCGCTGATTTCGGCTGGCCAAATAGGATATGGCCTTCATTAGAATATCTTCGCTATCGCGCAGGAGTCCAAGCCCTGTGTTGCACCGATGGCAGAGAACGCCGCGAATCTTATCGGTCTTATGGTCATGATCGATATGGGGACCGCGAAAACCCCAATCTTGGCCGCCGCAGATGGCGCATACCCCGCCCTGGGATTCGAGGAGGGCCTCAAAGTCTCGCGTGGTCAGGCCATAAGATCGTTTGATCTTGGATTTTCGGTTGTACGCTGGAAGCCTATCCCTATGATCCTCCGCAAACTTCTTCGAGCGCCCATTTCTACAAACAGAGCAAAAGGTATCCCCGTTGGGGTGCCTTTTCCGAGTCTCCGAAAGCAAATGCCCATTTGCGCATAAAGTCCAAGGATCCCGTCCGTGTCCTTTGAGAAATCTAGAACTTTCGATAACCACCCGGTCGCCGCAACCACAAGCGCACAATGGGTGACCGCGTTTCGAAGCAAGATTCCGCTTTCTTTGAGCCTGCCGTTTGTTGTGCTCTTTTCTGGATAGCGGCTTACCAGCAGCACGCTTGCACGTTACGCAATAGCGGAATCCATTCGCGTTGACTTGCCAATCGTCGTGCCCATTCTCACAGAGGGCGGCGGAACGATTAAACTCTCGCACGGTGGAGCGCTTGGCGCTAATGTCACAGTCCTTGCAGCGTGCGTGAATATAGTTGTTCCGCGTTTTGGTAACCCAGAAAGATGATGTGGGCAATTCGCGACCACACTTCGTGCAGACCTTCGTATTCTGGATTGGCATTGCTCAATGCTATGCGCTTTTAACCCGCGTGTCATCTCCAATTAGTACCGAACACGGTTTTTCGCAGTACTTAATCTCAGTGGCAGAAGGAAAAACACCGTGCCATCCATAAGCAAAGCACAGCGAACCGTGATGGCGATCGCGGAGCACCATCCGGAGCAACTCTACGCACGCAATAAAGGATTGCTGAAGATGCCACACCAGCAACTCCACGACTTCGCCGCAACCAAGGAATCGGATTTACCGGAGCACACAGTGCCGCCCAAGCAGAAATACGGCTACCGGAGACTCCGTGTGAAGAAGCGGCGCAAACGCAGCGATGGATGGAACGACGCCTGATGATCGATTCATTACTACGTACTTGTCACATCTGCCGCCACTGGTGGAAGAAACGCAATGGACGCCCGGAGTGCCGGCGGTGTCCGGAATGCGGCTCCCATCGCTGGCGGGACGGCCGGGACCATCGCATGCACGTCCAGGATTCCGAAATTGGACTGATCGCGCGTGTCATGCACTCGGAAGTAGCGCGGATACAAGCCAATTCACATCGGCATGTATTACCGGCCAATCCTAGGTAAACCGCGTTTCATGCCTCACTCTTGACATAGGAAAATGCCCTCTGCTTTAGACGACAGAACATTTGAGAACGCCGTAGAACAATCCCCCGAGGAACAGGCGGCAACGCTTGCCCACTTTAAGGACAAGGGCTACGACGTCCAAGTCGAAGAGTCGGGGGAAGAACAGCACCAACCGGCCGATAAGCCAGCCGAACCGAAGACGCCCGCACCCCCCGAGCCAGACAAGAGCGCTGCAGCACCACCTGCCCCTGAAAAGGCAGTACCTGCCGCCGGCGCGCCCGCTGCCGAGGAGCACGAAGCGATCGACGCAGAAACACGAGCTGAATATCAGGCCGAATCGACCAAATCTGATGAAGAAAAGCTAGGGAGACACGCCAAACGTACCAAACGGCTGCATGAACTCGAAACGGCCAGATCCGAGGATGCGCGCAAGCTTGCGGTCCAGGAAGCTACGATTGCCGAATTACGGGCGCGGGTGGCACAACCATCTACCCCGTCATCGCTGGTAGCTACTCCTCAACCCGCAGCTACGCCCGCAAAGGAACCCGCCAAAGCAGAAGAGCCCATTAAGCCCGTTGAATTCTCCGAAGCGAGACCCGCCCGGCCCAAACTGGAAGATTATGCCGATCAGGACGACCCGGTAGCGGCGCTCGAGGAAGCGCGTACCGAGTACACCGAGAAGCTAGTCGACTGGAACGATAAGAGGCGAGCTTTCGATCAAACCGAGAAACAGCGGGTGGATACGGCCCAGCGCGAACGCGACACGCAGCGCCAGACCGAAGTCAAGCGTAACGAAGGTATCACCAAGAGGTTGAGCGATGTGCGTCAGGCGCATCCCAACTTCGACAGGGAAACCGACGCCGCCAACTTCGGCCGGGACAATACCAACAAAATCATGCGGCACCTGCTCGTAGAGTCGTTGCCCGATGGACTTGAACTGGCGTACGAGCTCGCTCAACCCGCTCATCAAGCGGAACTGGAAGAAATAGTCAAGAAAGTAGGAGATCCCAAGACGCCGGACGAGGTATCGCAAGCGCTTTACGTCGCCGCTCAGGAGATCGCCATTTTCCGCTATAAGCTCAAGAGCGAAACCAAACCGCCAGCCGCGCCAGTCGCCGCAGTTCCCCCGCTTGCCGCAGCTGCTGCAGCAGCGGCCCCCCAGCAGACTTCACCCAACCAGCCACCCCGGAGAGAAGAGCCGTCGCCCACGCCCATTAAGGGTCGCAGCGCGGCACCGACTTTGAAACCGGAAGATGTAGACCCCATGGACTCCGACGCCCGGCGCAAACTGCGCAAGGAACGCGGAGAGATGTAGGGTTCGTCCCCAGGCTACCGAAGACTCGATCCTTCGCTCCCCAATTCTCGGGCCGCTTGAAGCGCGCCTGAACTCGGGAGACCTCACTTGCCTCTATTAACTAGCGACATCATCCTCGACGAAGCGATGGAGCGGTATAGCCAGAATTCCGTCATCCTGCAATTGGCAGACGGCCGCTACGATCCCCAATGGGCGAATTCTCCGGTAAAAGGCGATACGATCGCCATCCGGTTGCCCGTTTACATGCAATCGCGCCGCGGAGAGCGCGCACAACCCCAGGCCATCGACGAGCGCCTGGTCACAATGGTCATTCCTCCCGCCTTCGGTTCGGACTCACTTTTGACCGACCGCATGCTGTCGATGGAATTGAACGACTTCAAAGAACAAGTCCTCGAGCCCCACGTGGACGCCATCGGGGCCGCCGCCGCGAAATCCGCCACTCAGACCATGGCGCTCGGCGTTTCGAATTTCGTAGGTACTCCGGGCGTCGTACCGACCTCGCTCGATGTCTACCAAGACGCCCACCGGCTACTGAGTCAAGGTGGAACGCCCGCCGGCATGGGCGGAGTAAGACACATCCTGGTCGACGCCGCGATGGATCAGAAGGCGACCGCGACCGGACGCACGTTCTTCAACCCCACCGCCGAAATCAGCGAACGCTATCGGACTGGTTCGATGGCCGGCAAGATGGGAGAATTCGGCGGAGCGACCTGGTACATGGAACAGGCGCTCTATCAGCAAACCACCGGTAATTTCACCGGCGCGGTTCCGCTTGTTGCTGGAGCCAATCAATCCGGCACTTCGATCAACCTCTCCGGTTTTGCGAACAGCATCACCGGCGTCCTTCTGCAAGGCGACAAGCTGCAGTTTACCGGCTGCGCCATGGTGCACCCGGTCTTGGGTGTCGTCTATCCAGGCGATCTGCAGGCTTTCACCGTTGCGGCCGCCTGTAATTCCTCGAACACCGGGACCGTGACCGTTACCCTCACCGAGGCAATCGAGTTCGGCACCGCTTACGCCAACGTTTCCGCGCTTCCGGCCGCCAACGCTCCCGTATTCATCTGGGGCCAACCCACCGGCGCCACGATGAACGCCATCTCCAGCATCACTTTCACGGTGGGAATCGCCATGCACAAATCGGCGCTGGTTTACGCCTCACCGAACCTCGTGCTTCCGGCCGACGTCGACAAACTCTCCGGGCGCACGCGCTCGAAGATCATGAAGATCGGGATGCGCGTCTGGCGCGCTTCCGATGTGATGTCGGGCGAGGTGGTCACACGGCTAGACATGCTTTTGGGCACGCTGGTTGGCCAATCGAGAAAGGCTTGTCTGATCTGCTCGCTGTAAAAAGCGGGCTTGAAGAAAAGACAGCAAATAAGGAGAACAACCAATCATGTCTATCGTAGTCACCTCTCTCACCTCGACCATTCAGCCCACCGACAAGAACGTCACCCTGGGGTCGCTCACTGGCATTACCGCTCCCGGACCTAACAAATCCAACCGGACCATCCTCTGGATCGGACGCGAAGGCCTGGAAGTCGATTCCATCGTCGATCCCGTGAATTTCATCGTAGCGACCAACCGCGGGGTACTCGGATCGGCGGCCCGCTATCACGGCGCCGGCGCGCTGGTCTGGGCTGGAGCTGAAAAAGACTTTCCGCCCTTCATGGAGCAAGGTCTCGGGCTTTACAGCCGCCTCACGCCCTCATTCGAGACCGTCAACATCGCCAATCTGATCGGCACCGTCACTCTGACGCCCGAGCAACTGTTGGGCATCCTGATTCTCGGGGTTCCTACCGCCGCGGCCAACTATACCCTGCCGACGGCAACGCTTCTGCTGGCCTCGATCGGGTCTTATTGCACGCCCTTCATCGACCAGAGCTTCGAGTTCACGATTCTCAACTCTTCGGCCGGCGCGTTCGCCATTACCTTGGTGGCTGGTACGGGCGCGACGATTGTCGGCACCGTTACCGTGGCGCAGAACAACAGCAAACGCTTCCGGGTGGTGATCACCAACGTGATCAATCCGGCTTACACCGTCTATAGCGAAGGCACTGTCGTATTCTAAGGCCGGCACCGACTAACGTCGCTGCAGAGTGCCGGGGTCCTTCCCCTACGCGAGAGAGTGGCGATCCGACCGAGTCGCCGCTCTCTCCCCCTTTTTCTTCAACCGAGGAACATCCGAATGAAACGGCTCGCCCTATCGCTGCTTGCAATTCTATTTCTTACCGCGCCGCTAGCGGACGCCCGCCGCGTCAATGTGGTGGCCTCCGGTGGCGGCTTCTTAACGATCACCGCCGGCACGCCCATCCGCCTGGCGATCAAATCCACGCTGGTCGACCGCTTATTTGTTCAGAATCGCCACAACAGCACGGGCCTCGTGTACGTCATGCTTGGCGTTCCCGCCGCTACCGCGTGCAGCGCGACCGACCCCTCCCAATTGACGGCCGAACTCGGCCCCGGCACGTCGACCTCGCCGGGCAATAGCCTATCCGATCCCCAGGGAGCCAACGGGAACACACCCTCGGACCGGGAAGACCTGGCGATGGCCTGTATCGATGGAACGCACTCGGGTGACACCGTGATCGTTTCCTACTGGAGCACGAACTAAAAAGGAGTTTTTATGGAACATCATCCCCGCTATATCCCGGATCCCCAAAACCCAGGCAAACCCCGGCTCGTCAAGGATGAACTCGAGCACAGCCGCGTGAATCCGGAAGACTACAAACAATTCACGCGCGAGCGTGCCATTACCGACACCGCCTCGCGCCTGGCACTGGCCGACGAAGATTATCAGCGCGGCTACAACCAGGGAGTTCTGGACCAGATGGGCCGCGACGTAGCGATAGCCGAGCAGTTCCCCAAAACCGGGTCCATCGGCAGAAATATCGGCGCGGCGATCCGGGCGGCTTACACGGCGCCAGTGGTCCCAGCGCCCGTGCAGCCCGAAGGGGAACCTCCTCTTCGCCTCGCTCCCGAGGCTGTTCTCGTGCCGGCGCCGACCCAACAAGGCCGTTTCATGCCGCCCCTCGCCAACCCCCCTCTACCGGAAAAAGACTTTCAACCGGGAAAGGATCCCGACTGCGAGGACCAATTGAACGCCGAGAAAAAGAAAGCGGCCGATGCGGACAAGAGAGCGGCCGATGCGGACAAGAGAGCGGCCGATGCGAACAAGTAAAGCCGACAAAACAAAAGCTGAACAGTCCGAACCGCAGTGGTCGCGATAGCTCCCGATGCCCTCTGTACTCGACCTCATAAGCGACTCGCTCTCTGACGTGGGCGCGCTCACGCCCGGACAGACTCCGTCCGGCCAACGTGTCGCGCACGCCATGCGAACGCAGACGGATATGCTGCAAAGCTGGTCCGCCTCGAGGCTCCGGCTAAACTTCGTGCCCGAGGTCTCTTATCCGCTCACGGCGGGCGTCGGGAGCTATCAGATCGGGCCGGGGGCCGGCGCTGCGCCAAACTTCGAGACCGGAGGCGCGAATCCCACTTACACCAGGCCGGTGTACGTGCAGGCCGTCTGGTATATCGTCGGAACCGCGCGCCGCTGGCCGCTGAATATCCTGACCCGGCCCCAGTTTGGAAGCCTGACGACAAGGACTCTCCAGGATCCGGACGGGCCCACGGATTATTTCTACGACTACAACGTGCCGATTGCGACCATCAATGTCGCGCCCATCCCGCAGTTCAACGGATTCCTGAAGCAGGCGCAGTGGAATCCGCTGACCACCTTTGCCCCAGGCGACGAGCAGCAGCTGATCGAGAACTACTTTCCGACTGAATATATCCTACCGATGCGCCTCGGTTTGACGATCGCACTAGCTCCCGCTTACCGGTTCAGTGTCACCCCGGAAGTGACGGCACAGTATCAGGATGCAATTCAGAAGTTAGAGCAGATCAATAATGACAAACTGAGTGGAGCATTTGGATCTTCAAGAACATTAGCTGGACCTACTAAGGGTGATGGAACACCAGTAGTTCCGGGACAGTGATCAAGGCTTTGGTTCGTTTTGCGCCCTCCTGGCAACGGGCGCAATGAAGAGCGGACGCCGCCCCGGCAGTCCGGTTATATGTTCAAGCTGATTGCCACACTACAGTCCATTCGTGCCTCACGCAGCTTACGTAGTGCCACCGTGCGATCGGGACCAGGCGGAACGTTGGCGATGATGACGCCCGTCGCTTTAATAAGTGCGTCCCGAACGAGGCCACCCCGGATCTGTTGTTCGTCATTCCAGATTTGAGGTGAGAATTGTCGAACGATCTCCTCCTCGATGGCGGGGGTCAGACGATCAGCGCGCGTCAGATCATTGGGAGCGGATGTTGCTGGTTGCATATTCGCAAGCGTATCACTGCGCGGGCTCCCCAGGCTTTCGTTTCAGGCTCAACGGCGGCCCGTCGTGATCCCCGAATTCGGGCTTGACAAGGACTATCACCAGATCCCGGCAGAAGCGTTCTTTCGGCTCACCGTAGAAAACTTCGATGACGCTTCCTGCGGGGTGTTCGCCACGGTGTATGAATTCGGGCTTGAACTCGAAACCACGGGATAGCCACTTCAGGCCATCCTGCACTCGCCCTAATTCAGCGAGTCTGAGGACCTCCCGGATTTCAGAATCAGTGGCGTACCCGACGTGAATATCCTTCAGCCGCAGATGCGTAAACGCCGGGCCTAGCGCCTGCACGTTCACCTGGGCCGGATCGTAGGCGCGGATCCGCTTCAAGCCCTCCTCCTGCAGGACCACGAAGATAGAATACTCGCGAGCGTTGAGCTGAAACGGAATAACGTACACGATGCCCTCGACCAAAACTTATACCACGACGCTGCTCAACGCCGTTGGCCTCCAGGACAATTACATCGTCGTCGCCAATCCAACGGGAATTGTAAATGCGGACTCAGGCGGGGCTCACAACGCCATCCAATCCATTATCCAAATCGATCAGGAGTATATGGCCGTCGACGCCCGCTACCGCTTCGGCTCGAATATCGTCACGGTGGTTCGCGGACTGGCTTGGCAAGCACCGAGCATAGGATCGGATGTGGTTGTGCACGCAGCCGGGGCTACGGTGATGATCACGACCACTGATAGCCGCGAATAAACAGCCAAATGGCCAACGATGTTATCGGACTGCCGGAAGACGGGCCGGGCAAAAGCCTCGATGCGGATTCGCTCGAAGTCGCGGGCAAGTTGGTTTACCGGGAACGCGGACGCATCGCAGGTGCCAATGCCGGCGATTTGCAGGATGTTCGCGCCGTGGATCCGGGCTCAGCCGACGGAGGCGCGGTGGTTCGCCAGGCCGGGCCCATGAACCCGACCTTTCAGGTGTTCTCCAATAGCACTCTCGCGGCGGCGGGCTCTGAAAATTTCGACTGCCCCGCCATTTCAGCGGGCGGAAAGCTGGCCAAGGTCATCGTTGCTTCCAGCCGCGATTGTGTCTGGACCGTCAAATCGGTTTCAGGCGGCGTCGAGACGATCCTCGGTTATCTGGTTTCAAACGGTACCAGCGAAGACTACGAACCTCCTCACAAGGACTATCACCAGATCCCGGCAGAAGCGTTCTTTCGGCTCACCGTAGAAAACTTCGATGACGCTTCCTGCGGGGTGTTCGCCACGGTGTATTACGACCACAGTTGAAAGGTAAAACCAATGCTATTCGGAATTCAGCCGCGGGCGCTTCTCAGGAGCCCGAAATTTATCGTTAGCGCTCTGCTGGTCTCGCTGCTTTGCGCGGGCCTGGTCATGGGCCAGTTGAATCAATCGGGCGGCGGAGGCTCGGCGGTCACCCTGCAGGCCGGATCCGCCCTGGCCGGCAAGTTCGGCATCGACCAGACCACACCAGGCACCACCAACGGCGTACAGGTGAATGCCGCGCTCCCGGCCGGTACGAACCTGCTGGGCAAGTTCGGAATCGATCAGACCACGCCGGGCACCACCAATGCCGTAGCGCTCACCGCAGGCACGGCCATCGCCGGGAAGTTTGGCATCGATCAAACGACCGCTGGGACCACCAACGGCGTAGTGGTCAATAGCGGAACGATCACGGCGGTAACCGCCATCACCAACGCTCTCCCGGCCGGGGCGAACATCCTGGGCAGTACCTTCAACCTTCCAGCCGGCTGCAGCGGAACTGGAACTGCCTACGTTATTCACAACACGGTGGGAGTGGCAGTCAGCACGGGGACGTCAGTCAGTTCCGTCACGGGCTGCGTGGTCGAATGCTTCGTGAATAACATCACCAACTCCGCCGTCACGCTGCGCATCCAGGATAAAACCGGCACTCCGATTATCTGGATCGGCGGCAACGGCGATTTCTCGATTCCCCCGAATTCCAACATGGGTTGCGGCGCCAACGGCGGCATGGACCTGGGCGGCGTAGTTATGGCCTCGGGCATCACGGCGATCGCGGGCACCGCTTCGGCCCTCAACCTTCATTTACTGACCAGGGAGTAACCTTTTGAAATCGACCTTGCGCCTGGCGCTCGCACTGCTCGTTGTCTTTTTAGTGTGCCGCGCGGATCTGAACGTCGCTCAACCCGCCCCGGTTGTAGACGCGGCCAGTAGTGCGACAGGAAGCGCCGTGCCTGCCAAGGCGATCTATATCGCCGGCAACGCCGCAGGACTTCAGACCGGTCTCGCTGTCTGCAACAACTCCGCGCAATTGCAGATGGCGACTGCGACCACGACGCAGATTGTGGCGCTCTCAGGGACGACGGCGATCCGGGTCTGCGCGATTTCAGTGCAGGGCTCGGTTACCTCGACGGCCACCACCCTGAAATTTATCGCCGGAACAGGTACGGCGTGCGCTACTCCGACCGCCACGCTGACGCCGACCTGGAACTTCCCCCTCTCGACCAGTGCGCCTCCTTGGGGCCTAGGTTCGGGGATCGGAACTCTATTTCAGACGCCGGCGGGGAGCGCGTTGTGCGCTACCAATAGCGCGGCCGGCACCGTGAACATTATGATTTCGTACACGCAGTACTGAACCTCATGCATGCGGCGCTGCTGGTTTTCGATCTCTCGCAGCCAGCGGCGCCGCCTCCTCCTCCGCCACCCGTCACCCGTGTCAACACCTACACGACCGTGCTGGCGAACGCGGTGGGAATCACCGAGGACTACATCATTGTCGCGGACCCTACAGGAATCTTGCATCCTGACTCGGGAGGCTGTCACCATTCGACGCCGACGTTGATTCAGATCGATCGGGAGTACATGCAGGTCACTTCGCGCTGGCGCATCGGCAGCTCGCATGTTCCAGTCATCCGCGCTTTCACCCTGGGATGGCCAACGGTTGCCTTTCCCCTTGGAACAAATGCCGTCCCTCACGCTGCCGGGGCAATGGTGACAATTACGACATCCAATAGCAAGCAGTTCTTACTGAATTAAATTCAACTTTATTCCGTCTCGTGCCCTCCTGGAGCACGGGCACGTTGGGGATCTGTGTCGGGCACACTTGACGATTTGATCGTCTCCAGGACGGCGATCTGCTTTTCGTATTCTTCAATCCTGTCCTGAATTGTCGAATAGTCCTGTTCGAGAACGCCTGGGAGATTCTGAATGTCACGGAGTTGAATACCCCGCCTGCCTACCACTTTAAGGATCTCAGCGAGCACAACACCTTCACCGTAAACATAGGAACTATACGGAGGCCGACGCGGAACACACTTATGACCATCACGATCACCTTCGATATATTCACCGCAACGCTCGCACCGCCACCGGCTCCTGAATTGTCGCGGTGTTTCCCAAGGCCCTAGCACGTACTGGTAATAACTCTGACCGATTGGCCATTCCTCGATCTGCAGGTACCAACCGAAAAGTAACTTTAGCTTTTGCCACAGAGATAGACGAACGATGATCATATTCCGACCGTGTCGCTAATTCAGTGCGGCACGAAACGCTCCTAACGTCATTTCAGTTTCTCCTAAATCCTCATGGGCATATCGATCACTCAATTATTCTACGGCGCATTTAGAGACGCAGGGATTGTCAAAACCGAGCAGACCATCCTCTCTCCAGATCAGAACGAGGAATGCCGGCAGCTCTACAACCGCTTCGTCGATCAACTAGCCGCCGACGGCTTCACCGTCTCGCACGTCGCACGTATGCTGTTTCCTCTGGTTTCGAACCAGGGCGATTATCTGGTAGGACCGGGCGGAGACTTCGATATGCCGGTCGCACCGAACCAGATCGAACGCGCCGGGGTACTCGTAACCGTCACAGCCAACGCGCCCTACCCTGAATATCGGATGCAACCACTCACGCTCGATGAATGGCAGGGCTGGACATTAAAGACCCAGACTATCAGTTATCCAAGATGCTTCTACTACGAACGCTCTCAGCCGCCCCTTGGTACCCTGCACTTGGTATTCGTTCCGACCGATGCCAACCAGATAGCGTTGTATCTCGAGCAGCCGCTTTCGCAAATCGATGCCACTGGCGACGCCGAACTGACTTATCCCAACGGCTACCAGATGATGATCGAGTCCAATTTAGCCGTACAATTGGCCGCGCGCTATCCCAACGAACAGCAAATGTCGGAAGACACGCGAGCCAATGCCATCCGATCACTCGCACTGATCAAGATGAACAACGACCGGCCATTAAAGAGAGAACTCGACTGGGCGGTGGGAGACCGAAGAAGTAACGTATATCTTGGAAACAGATATCAGTGATCAGTGGTCACATGCTGAACCTGCCGCTTGGGATGCAGCTCGGATTCGCAGTGATGGCACTTTGAGCGTGTACGGTCATTTTCGGCGCGGCATATCGGGCACGCCATGGTAATCGCTGGAGAGCAGGCGATGTGGACTTCGCCAAGGGAAAGCTCCCTACGGCAGCGAGGGCACATCATCAATCAGGCCTGTGGTCCGTCTCGTGCCCTCCCGGAGCACGGGCACGTTGGGGATTAGTCCTGAGGTCCTGAGGTAGGTAGTCCGCCCCATAGAAGAATTTGCATTCTTCTGGAATGCCTGCGGACGGGTTGTAGCTCAGGCTTTCATCATTGGGCTTGTCGTCACATTTTCCAGGCCCTAGCCAGCGCCCCTTCGGATCGCCTTGGGGCGGAATGGCTCTTTCGGCATCCCACGCCTCGCGAGACATAAGCTCCTTAATCACGAAACGCCGCTTGCGCCCTGCGAATAGTACGCGGCCAACTTCTACCGCCTCATCCAAGGCTACATAAAGATCGTACTTTCGTGCGGTCAGTGGAAAGTTCTTGCTCACAGCCCCTCCGCAGCGAAACCTCAGTTCGCTGCGAAACGAACCTAAGCCCAATTCTAGCTTTTCCGATCCATGCCACTGACGCCCATAGCTAATTTCTGCGCTGGCTCCTACAACTCACGGGCTAGAGGAGCCTCGGCCACGCGTACCGTAAACATGCGGATCGAGCAGAATATGGATCCTGCTTCGAAAAGTCCCTTCACCTTATTCCCGCGTTCCGGCAAAAAGCTCTTCACCACTCTTAAAACACCCGGCGCCGGCGTACAAGGGATGTGGGCCAACAAGACCAGGGTCTTCGTCGTTTGTGGGGGGATGCTCTACGAGATATTCGAAGACACTTCCAGCCACGCGGCCGGACCGATCGCGGTAGGTGGAAATCCGGCCACCATGCGGGCCAACGGCTTACAGCTTTTGGTGTGCAGCGCCGGCAATGTGTACCTCTACAACGGAGTCTCACTCTTCCGTCCGATCATCAGCTATGCGACCGGAACAGTAAACGTAAACGGCAACGCGGTCAGTTGGGTATCGGGCGCGCTTTTCCAGGGCGCGGGCGGCGATGTCCTGCCAGGCGATCTGTTCATGATCGGCACGACTCTCTACAACGTCATCGCCGTTACAGACGCCACGGACCTAGTGTTGGACAAAGACGCCGGAATGATCGAGGACGTGGCTTATCAGGCCGGCACCGAGTATTTGACCGGCGTCATGCCGGAATTTATCGACGACTACTTCATCGTCTCTCAACCCAACACCAAGCAGTTTCGTCTCTCAGCGCTCGGGGACGGAAGCACCTGGGACGAGCTCGATTTCGCGGACAAATCGGGCTCGATCGACAATATTGGGGCCATCCAAGAAGTCAACGGACAATTGGCTTTGATCGGAGACACGAGCCAAACCGAAGTCTGGGGCGACTCCGGAAACGCCGATTTCCCTTTCACCAGAGTGAGCGGGCGCAATATCAACGCCGGGACATCCGCGCCGTGGTCGGTGGCGAAGCTCGCCGATGGATCGATCTGCAGCCTGCTTAGCACGCTGCGGGGCGAGGATCAGATCGTTCACTCCGCTGGTGGAGCGCCTGTGCGTATTTCCGATCACGGCATCGAAAACGCCATGCGAAGCTATCCTCTCGTCTACGATGCCATTGGCTCGACGTACCTCGAGGGCGGGCACTCGATTTACCGCATTGACTTTCCAACCGCGAATCGAACCTGGGAATGGGACCAGACGGCGGGCGGTGTGTGGTCGGAAATGGGTCCGGAGACGCCCGAGGACGAAGTATATGGGGCCGACCCGGGAACTTTTCGGGTACACGTCACCTGGCCGAGCGGGACCAGGATGGACTTGGTCGCGGGCTTCGCTTCGGGCAAGATCTGGCAGGTTTCGCCCGACTTCGACCAGGACGACGGCGTCGATATCCCGGTGATGCGGATTTCCCCGCACATCAATTCCAACCTCGAAATGCAGAACATCAAATGTTTTGCCCTCGATTGCGAGTTAGGAACAATCGACCCCGCTAACTTGGGGCTGGATGGAAAGCCGCTGATCCCCACCGTCAACCTGGCCACGTCATCGGACGGTGCGCGCACCTGGGTAGATGCCGGAGCTGCATCGCTTGGACGATCTGGAGAGTATGAGGGAACTTTCCTGACGCCGGACGAGATCACCGATATGACGCAGAACTCGCAGACTAATCCTCAAGTCTTCGATCCTAAGCCTGTGTGGTACTCACTCGGTGCTTTCTGGATTTCAAAGACTTTTAAGATCAAGAGTACGGCTCGACAACTGAAAGCTATTTATAATGCCTTGATTGAATTGGGGCCTTCATAAGAAGTGAAGTATGGTATACCATATTTCCGTTTTGCGCCCTCCTCGTCCACTCGCATCCTGGATACCCGGCCTTGTCCTGCGGATAAGCAGGGGCACCCATCTTCGCTTCTGGCCGACGGGCGCAATGAAGATCAAGTCTTCGATCGGCCGGTCCGTTTATCGGCAGGTTTTCTTCGCCACCCTTGCCGCACTCCTGTTGATGATGGGAGCTTGGGCACTGCCGATTGGCCCTGGATCAAGGCCGAGCCGACGATACGAGGTGCTCATGGATTCTCCTGGCTTCGGAGGTGTCACATGGTGCGATTCGCCGCGACAAGTGGTGAATCTTGTAAAGCGCGAATTAGGACAACACTGGAAGACCATCACGATTGTGGAATGCAAGGAGCCCTGCGGATGGAACCCGATTCCGGGCCGATAAACGGAACTGCTCGTGCGCTTAACCGAGCGGTTCGTTTATTGGGGAAGAGGCGATAGGTCTCCGTCGGTACAGCTCGGCAGTGTTCTTGATTTCGATGGCGTCTGGGTTCTCATACCACGTTCCGACACAGACCACGTCGTCCAACGGAAGCCCAACGATTCGGTATCGGTCGCTGGCGTAGATAAAGCGACGGTCTCCCACCTGGACGGAAAAGCCGTGGAAGTAGGCCACTTCGATCTTAGGCGAGTCCCGGATATACTCTTTCACGTACCATTCGAACTGAACGAAGTTGCCAGCGAGCACGGCCACATTTGCGACCGGGTTGTGTGTGGGAGTCATCCGAACCACGTCGATAGCTCAATCTTAATCCCAACGGCCCGGAGCGCGCACGAACCAAAGCCCAGTCTCTCCTCGCGTGCTGAGACAAGCGTGAACCCCCAAAGATCATTGAATACTTGAGATGAGTACTACTGCAATCACACCGGGTACAGTCATTCAATTGACTCCGATGCCTAATTACGAGGATCAAGTCCTCGCGCCATCGACTGACCCGAAGAGTACTCTTACCGAGAACGTCTTCAGCATCCCGTGGTATCAGTACATCGACCGCGTGCACCAAGTGGTGATGTCGCTTTACCAGTTGCTCCTGATGGTCGACCAGACGGTGACCGGGCTCACCGAGTTCCCGCATGTGATCCTCACCGAGACGGGCGCGAATAACGCAATCGCGTGTCCCGAAGGCTCTGGACCTGTTCTGGCGGTGGGTGTCGAGTTCCGGATCAAGCTCGCCCATACCTTGCAGGTCGGCGTGAATTCGTGCGCGTACAACGACGGCCCGGCAATCCCAATACGGTCGCACTTCAATCCGGCCTTGAATATCGCAACAGCTTATGGAGTGGGCGGGATCATCGATCTGCTGTACGACGGAACGGTGTTGCAGGACATGAGCCAATAAATATTTAGGTTCTGGTACGCCTTGCGTGCTCCTGGAACCCGCACGCAATCAAAAGGCGATCTTCGCCCGAGCAGTTCGGTTATCTATGCTCGGCCTCCCACATTGGCCTTACAGCTTTGTAGAGGTGCTCCGGCGTCATGCCGAGTTCATGCGCCGCAACGACAGCTATCGCTAAGGATTCGTGGAAGATATGACTCATGTCACGATCAGCAACCGCCCTCACTAAGTCTTCTCTAAGCTGACCGCGCTCCGGTGCGTCATTGTTCATGACAGCCTTTAATATCCGCATTCTCCTTTCCCAGGAAGGGCTCTTTAGCGTTTGGTCTCCAAGTTTCGCTATTTGCTCCTGGAGAAGGGTCAAAAGGTTGTCAATTCGAGCCTGGAGAACAGCGCAGTTTTCACAATCAGCCATGCTGACTATTATCCAGGATTCGAGCCAATGACAAAGAAACCCGCAAAGAGAAAGCGCGCCGCTAAGAAGCCAGCGCCTTATGAGCCGCCTTTCGCCCCTGGGGCCGAACTCGGCTGGATTATCGAAGGCGATCAAGTGTACTGGTCCGGATGCGGCTTGAAGAAGGATTCCTTTACGCGAGTGCGAGCCGATGCGCTGCGCTTCGCGCGCAAGTTGGATGCGGAAGCCGTGAAGGAGAAACTGTTTCCTGAACTGGGATTCGCGCTCCGGGCCGTGCCTTACTCCGGTGTTGCGGCCGCCGCACAATAAACGGACCGCCGGGTAAACCATCCCCTCTCCATTGCGCCCGTTGACAGGAGGGCGCAAGACGCACCATAACCTAAATGATTCGATTAGTGACACCCTTTCCATCGTGGTATTACACAACCCTTTGGGAATGGATGCAAGAATTCCCGGAGTTTAACTTCTCCGACCATGGACCGAAGAGTTACATCGAGTTCACCGAAGAGATGGAGCGGAGAAAAGAGCGTGGCTGGGACCTTTATCTGGTCTTCTGGGATAGCCTGCCGATCGGAGCCATCGGATACCAGCGCATGGAGATTCAAGGGAAGCCCGTGGCCTGGTTCCGTGGCATCTGTTTCACCAGAGAGGTGCACGGTTCGGGACTTCCGCTCGAAGCTGTCTTCGAGGTTTTGAAGCGCGGGTTTGAGGCGGGCGTCGAGCGCGTTTACGCCGAATTCTTCTCGGACAATATCGCGATCGCGAAATTCCTGGCCAAGCTGGCCGCTAAAGACTGCGATATGCCGGGCAGCTCCTGGCGCGCGGGCCAGCTCGTCCCATACCTGACAGTGAGTATCACCGCGAATGACTTTCGAGGTTTGCGCCGATCCAAAGATCCTCAAGAGCATACTGACACACCCCAAACTCTACGAACACATGCACGATGATTTCGCGCCGCCGGCTTCCGAATGGGAACCGCCCGAGCACGAATTACTGAAGTACGTGCTGGTCAAAGACGGTCCCGAGCTGATCGGATTATTCATGGTCGCCAAACATTCTCACGTGATGTGGGAACTGCACGAAGCCTTTCTCCCTTCAGCCTGGGGACGAAGAGCGCGTAGGGCCGCAAGGGAATTCAGGGAATGGATCTGGGGCGAAACCAAATGCCAAAGACTGATTGGAACGATCGTGGCGAGTAACCGCGCTGCTTTAGCGTTTGCCAAGGCTTCGGGCATGGAAATCGTCGGCGTACACCCACGCTCGTTTATGAAACATGGCCGACTTCAAGATTTGATTATTGTTGGGCTGTCCCGACCGATGGAGATTAATTAAACAATGCCGCTTGGGGGGGCCGTCACTGCTGGTGCGATTGGCGCGGGCGGAAGCCTGCTCGGGGGTATCTTCGGCGGCAAGGGCGCCGCGAAAGCCGCCCAGATCCAGACTCAAGCGGCGCAACAGGTCGGTCAGCAGGCTACAGCGGCGGCCGGAACCGCGGCGGCGGGCGTCAACACAGCAACCGGAGCCGCGAACACCGGACTACAGGCGGCGTCCGATACGGGCAACGCGACATTAAGCAGCGCCCTCACCAATCAGATCGCGGCGGTCAATCCTTATGTCCAGGCCGGACAGACAGCCACCACGGGGCTGCAGGCCGCGCTCAGCTCACTGACCGCACCGTCGAATCAGTTCAGCTTTACCGCGAATGATCTAACCAATAATCCCGCCAATCCCGGTTATAACTATGAGGTCCAGCAGCAACAGCAAGCCTTGCAGCGGAGCCAGGCGGCGTCGGGTGGACTGCTCACCGGTGGAGCGACGAGGGAAACATCACGGCTCGCCAATAGCCTGGCGGCCACCAACTACCAAGCCGATTTCAATAATGCACTATCGGAGTACAACACCAACCGTCAAAACGTGCTCTCGCAGATCTCGGGACTCCAGAATCTCTCTGGAAGCGGACTGCAGGCGACCGGCCTGGTCAACACCGACATCGGAAACACCGGGCAGCTCCAGAATACGAACGTACAGAACACGGCGGGGAAAATCGCAGCCAACACCACGAGCGCCGCGACCTACGCCGGCAACACAGGCCTGCAGGCGGCCCAGATCGCCGGGCAAGCTTTAGAGGGCGGAGCGGCCGCACAAGGCGCGGGTGTGATCGGGCAGACCAATGCTTTAAACACGGCCTTGGGCGGAATCACCAATGCCGCCAATCGCGTGGTATACGGAATGCCTGGCAACAGCGGAAACACTTTACTCATACCTGGTGGGGGAGTAAATGGAACAGCAGCACCACCTCCTGCGGGATCTTATAGCCCGACTGGAACCCCATAACTTTCTTCCGTCTTGCGCCCTCCTGTAAACGGGCGCAGAGCACATCGGACCGCTAACCGGGCAGTCCGGTTATCGGCCAGGAGACTTGCGATGCACGGACCTGACATTCAGCGACTTACTGCACATTACGACGAAGACGGTCTTTCGGTCGGGCTTTACGATTCCGGCGAACGGAAGCGTGGCGACTGTACGGAAGCCTCGACCGGGAATATCTACCGAAACGTCGTACTCTGCCTGTTTATCCGAATATGCCCGAAGGAAGCTGACCCTCCGATCATGTGCCGATTGGAGGACTTTCCTTCGCACCTCGACGTTCGCAAGAGGGCGGATGGTCATATCGTCTGGCGGCAGTGGTATGTCGACCAGAAAACAACCACAAGTTCGATTCAAATCGGGTGCAGCGAATATACTGAGCGTTCGCTTTCTTCGCTCATTCTGCACTGTCGCTGGCGTTATTACCACTGGCGAAACAAACGGATAGAACGCCGGAACGCGCTAGCCCAACGTGCCGAAACCTCAGTTCGGCACGAAACGTTCCAAGTCTGAGACCTTCATTCTTTTTTAAATGCCACTTCTTGATCCATCCATAATTGCCACAGGAATAAAGCCTCCCGACATCACCGATCCGGCGATTATAGCGGAGACGGCTAATCGTGCGGCATTATTGCGTCAACAGGTAGCCGAAGGTCCCTTGCGCGCCCAGGCTCTCGCCAACCAGGTGCAAAACAGTGGGACGCAAGGTCAGGAATTCCAACTGAACCTACAAAAGGCGCAAGAGGACCAGGCCGATCAGCAGACCATCCAGGACTCGATGGCGCGTTTCCAGAAACCCGACGGCACGACTGATTGGAACGGTTTCCAGGCAGACGTACAACCCCAGATCAAGCCCAGGAATTGGAAGCCGATTCAGGATTACCAACAGGCCTACATCAAGCAGCAACTGGAACTCCCCAAGATCCAACAGGAAAACAACGCGCTTAGGAATACGGCCCTGGCGAACGCGGGACAGAGCCTACTCTCGCTTCCGGCCGAGCAGCGTGCAGGCGCCTATCCCGGATTGCGTCAAACGCTACTTGATCAAAAGTTCATCGGCGAGAACGACCCGGACTATCCCGCACAACCGGGAGATTTGTCCGACACTACGCTCCGGTCTCACCTAGCGCATGTCGGGGCGCTCGCCGCTTGGGACAAGGACGTGGATGCGCAAGCGCAGGCCAAAGAGCGGCTCGGTATCGAGAAGAAGTATGCCGCCGGGAACGATGCTTACGCGCTACAGCAGAAGAAAGAGAACGCCGCCGCCGAGCACCTGGGAGTCACCAACCAGGAACAGCATTCCGAATGGCTCGAAAATCTGGATCCAGCGGTAAAACCGTTCTTCCAGAATTTCCAGACCTTCGACCCGTCAACGCCGCAGGGCCAGGCAACGGCCGCGAAGATTCAGGAAGTACCGCTCAACTCGAATCAACGGACCTCACGGGACGTACAAAAGCAGCGCGCCGACGCCATGACCCAACGCGCTGGGACCACTCCTGGAGCCCTGGCCGTGCTTGCGAGCGATCCGACGCAAACTCCGGAAGTGCGCCAGTCGGCGGCCAACGCATTGGCGCTGCAACAGAAGGCGAAAGGAACTTCGGGCGCGTCAGCCAATCAGCAGATGATCCAATCGCGCGACGACGAGCGTCAGGCGCAACTACAGAAGACGCTGCAGGGCCAGGAAGCGCAACTCTGGCAACTGAAAGCGCAGTACAAGAACCGAATTCAGAAGGCGTCCGCCGACGGTCAGGACACGATTAAAGATCCCAAGACCAATCGCGACATGCCGATCGACGATGCCACCACGCTCATGAACGGCATCGACCAGCGAGCGCAGATTCTGAACAACCAGCAAGATGAGATTCTGAAACGCCACGGGTGGGGAAAATATACCCCGGCTATCCAGTCGCCCAGCCAGGCTCCGGCCGGAACACCGGCGGCCACAAGTCAAGCGCCGCCCGCTTCTGTCCTCAAAGAGGGAGTGGCGACGAAGTTCAAGAATGGCCAGACCTGGACGCTTCAGGGTGGCAAGCAGGTCAGACTCGACCAACCCGGTCAGTAAAAAACTAAATGCCCGTAGCTTGGGAAGTAGAAGAAGAACAGGACCTTGCTCCTAGCGCGAGCGTGACGATTCCTCCCGTCGCGCCCGGACAGCCGAACCGCGTCCAGTTGGCCTACCAGAACAACAACCCAGGAAATTTGGAGTATGCTAAACAACCCGGTGCAACCCAGAATGGAAGCTTTGCGAAATTCGATTCCCCTGAGTCGGGCTACGAGGCGCTCCGGCAGCACATCCAGTCCAGGGCGGACAAAGGGGACACGCTCGGCGACTATATCAACTCCTACGCGCCGCCGTCTGAAAACGATACCGAGCAGTACATTCGGGACGCGGAGAAGTCGCTGGGCGCGAACAGAACTGCCAAGCTCTCCTCCGTCGATCGTGAGAAATTAGCAGCTTTCCAAGCGAACAAAGAAAGCAGTTCTGCTGTCTGGGACGTCGCGTCAGAATCACCGGTCTCTAACACTGGCTGGGAAGTGGCCGGGGAAACTCCGATCACTGCTCCCGACGTGGCACGTGGAACGGTCTCCAGTACGGCCATACCACCCACTACTCCACTCACGGTTCCACCGGGGCTCACCACCGCACAACCTGAGCCGGGGTCAGTACCAGCACTTCCCACTCCGCCTGCCCCTGGCGAGCTGCAGACGCCCGCGGACGCCAAGGCACGAGCAATAGCGAACAATGCGCCTTTGTTCATCAACCCGCGAACCGGAGCACGCTACTACGGCGATGACACCGGCACCGGCCCGCTCGGAGTTTTAGACGCCCCAGTACAGGGAGTAGAGCAAATCGCTCGCGGCGCCGAACAGATGGCAGAGCCGCTTTCAAGGAGAGCGCCTATCGTCGCTGGCCCAAGCTCCATCGTGCCAGCGCAACCGCCGCCCGTCAGCCCATCGGAGCAGGAACAACTCACCCGGCAATTTGCAGGAGGGGTGGGGAACGTCTTGGGTGGAGCGATGAAAGCCGGCACACCCGCGATGGTCGGTGAAGGAGTTATCGCGCCCGTAGAGGCTGCTATCGCCCTCGGTCTGGGGACGGCTTCGACCGAAGCCACCCATGCACTGCTCAAGAAACTGGACGTACCCGAGGAATACGACGAAGTAGCCTCAACTTTAGCCGGTCTCGTCGGAGCGGCCGGAGGCGGGGTTATCACCGGCATACCGGGCATGATCCGAAACGCGCAGTTTCGCGCCGCGCTAAAGGACTTCCTCCAGAACAAGGTCAACCGCGAATACGCGGAGCGTCAGGCCCAAGAACGCGCTGCCATGGCACCGAAGCAAATCGCGGGCCCCGCACCTGAAGCGCCGCCTACTCCGCCTGCAGGCGAAATTCCCCCGCCTGGCGTCCCGCCCGTTCAACCCGCCGGCGGAGCTGCTCCAGATCTCTCCGTCGCGCCCGAAGACTTTCTCAAAACTCCCGCCGCGGCAACGTCTCCAGCACCGTCCGCGCTGAGTCCTGGCTCCAGCTTCGAACTCCCTTCAGGGACCTACACTGTCACCAAATCCGATAACACGGGCGTTCAATTCGACCAGAAACTACCTGATGGAAGCGTGGTCCCCGGCCAGCGGTTGCCGCTCTCTTTGTTCACCAAACTGGCCGCAAAGGCAACCAATGTATCACCTAGTAACGGTCGAGATCAGGAACTGCAACAGTCCGGAGCTGTTCCTGAAAGTCAGCCAGGTAGTGTCCAACCGCCAGTTGAGGATCAACGCCCCGCAGGTCTACGTGGACTTCCTGTGGAGACCGGAGGCGGACCTGGCAGTGCTCAACCTGAACCTCCTCCCCCCGCTCAAGGCGCGGATACTGCAGGATCAGTTCGTAGAGTCACCGGATCAGCCGATATTCCCCTGTCTTCTCAAGGAGAACAACAAGCCTCAGAATTAGCCTCCAAATTATCGAAGCCCTTCGATCAGGTCATTACCGGTACCGACGATCGATTAGTCGATACGGCCAAGAACTTCTCGGACTCGCCCACCCAAGTTCCGGCCTTCGACGGCTGGGCCCGCGGTGAGGATGAAGGTAAACCAGTTGACCAGGTCGCAGACAAAGTCTCCTCGCTCATGCTCAATCCGGATTCGAAACCGGAAGGCGTAAGTCCTATCTCCGGTGAACCGGGGCAAAGCTTCAACCAATTCAAATTGCCGACGCTACAGAATTTCGACCAGGTCGAAAAGAATCTTCCGCCCCAAGGCCGTGCGTTAGTCGTCTTGACCGGCGGAGGCCTGCAGATCGTCGATGCCTGGAAGAAAGCCGGATCACCCTCTGATTTCCAATTTGACCATGCTGAGATGGCTAAGAAGCCTTATTGGTCCGCAACAGGACAATTATTCAAATCAACAGATAAAGGATTACAGAAAGTATCTGATGATGCAGAACCAGGAGTGTACTTAACTGAACATGCAGCAACTAGTTTTAATCCACCGAAGAGTGTGAAGGCGCAGCCGGAAGCGACACCTCTTCCGAAAGAGGTTTCTCTCCCGGCACCCACTCTTCCAGAAGCGGAAGAGGCTCGTTATCCCGAAGCGCTTCAAGTCGTCCGCGAGGCTGGAAAAGCCTCACCGTCTATCCTGCAACGAAAGTTGCGAATGGGCTACGGTCAAGCCGCCCGCATGCTTGATCGGATGGAGAAGGAAGGAATCATCGGACCAGCGGATGGTTCGAAGCCTCGCGAATTACTGAAGCCCGCAGCTACCTCTGAAACTCCTTCTTCCCTTCCCGCGGCAGGCCCCGAGCCGCAAGTCGAGAAACTTCAATATCGCTCGAAGGGCAACGACAAGATTGATGTACATATTGGCAATCATCCTGGAAAGGGATGGCAAGTCGCGGGCAATTTCAATTTACAGGGACAAGCTGGCGGACACCTCGGAACTTCGGGATTCGATAAGTTCTATCCAACACGCGAGGAAGCGATTCAGGAATTTCTGAAAAGTGCAACACGCCCGCAGAATGCGCTGACGGCAAAACTTCCGTCGGATGTTCCCGAGAAAACTGCCAAACGTCAACAGGCGATGATCGACTGGATTAAGAAACTCCAGCCAGAGCCCACTGCTGCGGCGAAACCGCCGGCTGCCGAACCGCTGAAAGTCCGGGAAGGCTCCCGCTATGAAGGCGAAGAGAATCCGCCCGAGGCGCTATTCGAGGGAGCCCGCGACCAATACGTCGGGCACGCAAACGCAGCGCGCAATTTAGAGGAAGCCCTCCGAAATCCGAAGCTCACGCCGAAGCGGAAGAAGGAACTCGAAGCCTCGCTAGCGAATGCGCGCCAAATGGCGGCGGCAACCTTGAACGAGATTGTTGATGCCTTCGGACAGGAGGGGGCAGATAAAGCGACGGAAGCGCGCGCCGCTGCCCAAGCCTCAGTTGGGCAGCAAAACGCTCCAACGGAAAAGAAGGCACACGATTATTCTTCTACTCAGGTCAATCTGCCACAGCAATTCGCCGACGCCTTCCGCAAAGCCGCCGCGAAGATTCCCGATTCCGATCTCGCCGAGGATGGACGTGAAACCGAACCTCACATCACCGTCTTCTACGGATTGCATACCAATGAACCCGCTGACGTGCAAAAGCTCATCGCGGACCAAGGACCGATCAAAGCTAACATTGGTCGCATCTCGATCTTCCCTGCGTCGAAACAGCATCCCGATTACGATGTGCTCAAACTCGCCGTCGACTCGGAGGGTTTGAAGCGACTGAATAAGAAACTCTCCAAGCTCCCCAACGGCAACGAATTCCCGGAGTACAAGCCCCACGTGACCATCGCCTATGTGAAAGCGGGCGAAGGAAAGAAGTACGCCGGCCGCGCGGTACCGGGCCTGACTGGCAAGCAAATCGAATTTGACCGAGTTCATTTCATGCCGAAGACGGGCGAACGAACGGACATCCCACTCGGAGCACAAGCATCCAGCGCTGCCGCAACTCCAGGGCGGCAGCAAGAACCACAAAAGTCTAAAACTGGTGAGAAGAATGAATCCAAGCCAACCGAAGTCGTCCCCCAACGTCCTGCGCATCCGCCTACCGAAGCCACGCCTAGTGAAACCTCCGAAGCTGGCGGATCCAAAGGTGCCCAACCTGGCCCATCCAGTCCCAGAGCCTCTACATCCAGCATTTCAGAGCGCGGTACCGAGGGTCCAACAAGTGCTCCCGCCGGCGAAGGTACCGAAACTGAGCGCGCCAAAGGTGAAAGTGCCAAAACTGTAAAGAGCGCGTCCGGTCTTACGAACGATCAAGTCGAAGATTTGCGGCACGCGGCCAATGACGCTTTCGTAGCGAAGGCCAAAGAATTAGGACTCGAAGTCGAAGGTCCGTCCAAGAGCCAATCCTTCCTGACCCGCGAGCCGAACGGAAAGACGTGGCTATGGGGCGCGATACATGGTAATGGTCGTACCCTGGTACCTTCCGCATGGACGCCGCTGAATATATCCGCGATGCGGCAGCAGCCTATAACAACAACTAGGGAGAAGCCAACAAAGGCCACAGCGAAGAAGTCCAAGCCGGTTCCTCCGTTGATCGCTCGCCGTCGTGAGTTCTACACGCCCGGCAACGTAATCTTTAGCGGCTACTGGCACACGTACGACAAGGTCCTAGCGTACGACGAGAAACCGGGCGGCGGTTGGACACTAACCGAGCAGCGCGTCAACGAGGATGGTAGTCCGATCGCGGGTGAGCAGCCAAGGACGCATTCTACGCCACCAGACAAAGGCTCAAGGATCGTGTCGCGGGCATCAGTCACGCAACCAACAGATTATCTCGCCCCCAAGAGCCCAAGCGCATTGGAAGGAGCGCCCGCGCCAGAGCAGCCGAAGATGCCAGAGCGTGCCGCTCCGTCGGTGCAGAAAAAGGAGCAGCAAGCGATGGCCGCTGCTCCAAAGCCTGATGAGGTACCAGGAACAGCAGCTTCCCCAGGACTCGTGCGTACCTGGATCGAATCGCTGGAGGAGCGGCTGAAGCGCGGGAAACCAGCGTCTCAGGAATACGGGAATCTCCTCGAAGAGGCGGAAGAATACCGCGCCAGCGCAAACCTGCAGACTCCGTCCAACTACGAATATGCCGATCAAGTCATTCGTGACGGACACATCCGTCGGAATGATGCACTGGCAAAACAGAAACAAAAGGTTCCCGAGGCCAAGAAGAAGGGTCCGCCCATCGAGGTTAAAGCTTCAACCGTTACTTTCGGAAAAGAGAAAGCGGAAAACGGAAGAAAAGTGTTCACCGCTTACGGCGTGGACGCCGAAGGTAAGCCGACTGGCGAGCGCGTAGACCTCCGGCAGTCGCGCAACATTTCAGACGGTTGGGATGTTGAGCGGAAATACTACGACACACCTCCCGGCGAAGCGAATAAATACGGCAGACAGGAAACTGAGATCGTTGGCGCTGGGTATCCAAAGGCCGAAGCCCGCGCCGTTGCGGAAGCGTTCTTGAAGGGCGAGCCAAGTCCTTTTGCTAAAGCCGAAGCTGGACTGCCCATGTCAGAGTACAAACCTGGGTCTGGAAAGATTGAAGATCCGGGTGATAGTAGGTTTGGATTCAACGGGCCAATTCCATTCAAGGGCGGCGTGTGGCACACGAACGGACACATTCTGGTCGAGGGAGCACCGCCGAAATATTGGACGCCGTCGGAGGTAGAGAGAAAAGGGCCTGATATTTCGAAGGTCATCCCAAACAAGGGCGGCAAAACAGTCACTCCGGTTGGCTTCTACAAACAAGGCGCTCACGAATACGTCGTCTTCTCGAACGGCGGCGTGATGGATTCAGGGTACTTCGATTACCTCAATAAGGCGCACAAGCCGGATAAGTGGACCGCGATCGCGACCAACGAGGCATTTCAGGCTCACAAGGGAAGCAAGCTTGTTGGCCTCGTCATGCCGATCAGGAACGACGCTGTACCAGAGAAACTGAGGTCGCTGACTGCGCTTGCTTCTGAACCAGTCAGCATAGAGGGTTCCCGCATTCCGCATCTTCCCGAGGACGTGCGAAACGCCCAATACATAAGCGAGGCACCGAACGGATTCCACGCCCGCAGAGCCGTCATCGAACCAATACCCATCGGGCCGCAATATCACGACCTTGCCGTCGCCTATCTCGGAAACCAGAGTGCCATGGAATTGGTCGCCCGCGCCGGGAATAAAACACAGGACTCGATCCCTTTTACTCACGCCGCGCTTCATATCTCACCACGCGATACGTTCGTTCTCTCCCGTAACCTCGGACGCCTTTTCCCTCACAACGCGCCCGAGCCAGTGCGCCGTCTTCGTGAGATGCTCGATTCGGCGGGACCGGCTGGAAAGTCTTTTATCCTTGTCTCGGATTCTCCGGCAATGGATCAGCATCGCGATACTGCCTTCACGGAAGAATTACACCACGCGCTCCAGGCGACCCTTCAGGGAACGGCGACCAAGCATTTCGGAGAATCTCTTTCTCGTTTTACCGGCAGTCCGGTTTACGAGAAGGCTGCGCTTCATCTTTCTAGAACGTACAGCGATCTCGCTCCTGACTCACCAGAACAAGCTACGGAAGTGGCCGTGCGTTTAATGCGCCCACAGGGCTACCAGGAACTGGGCCTGTCGGTACCAGACGCGCGTTCCCTTGCGGCGCAATACGTGCGAACATTGAGGAGAGAATATGGATCTAAAGCTCCAGGACGAATCGCCCGCGAAGTCTTCTCCGCCTTCGGCCCTGAACGAGCCCCAAGCGAATCTCAAGAATTGCCTGGTGGGCCTGCAACGGAACGGGGAGAAGGGCCTTCAGGAAGCTCTGGACCAGATATATCCGCCTACCGCCCTGAAGAGAGTTCGTTTTCTGACGAGCAGCCACGCCCAGGTCCTGACGAATCCCCCACCACAACCGACCGAGAAGTACGACCCCGAAAAACACGGGATGTAGTCCCCGGCAAGCGTGGGGAACGTGGATCGGCCCCGGCCTTGGGGGACCTCATCCAAACCGGTTACGAAGGAGCACGCGGAGGGAACTACAGCGTCCGAGGCGCGGTCGAATCCTCGCTAATCCGCGGTCTCGGTCAAACCAAGCGTGCATCGCCTCCCGTCCACGAAGCCATGCTGCGCGGAGCATCGCCTGAAGCTCGCTCGGCGGCCATCATCAGAGCATCTTTACCGCTGATGCGCAAAGCTCTCGAAGGCACCGGAGTCCCGGTGGAATCGCTGTTTCTCTATTACGTCGACTCACGCCTCCAGGGAATCCGGGACCGCTGGCAGGACTTCGCCAATCAAGCGCAAAAACTGACGGACGAGCAGATGGAAAAGGATTTCTCGGGCGGCGGCGAAGAAGGCTCGATGTCGCAAGACTTCGTGGATATGCTCGACAATCTACAGGGTAGAGCCGGAATGCCGGAAAACCCCGCGCAAATAGCCAGTGCCCTGGTCGAGCAGAAACGCTGGGAAGACCTTCGGAATTACCTCTGGCCGCTCTTTGAGACCGCTGCCAACAACGTCCGTCCCGCCATGGATACCGATCACTTCGATCACATCCGCGATCAGATCAAAACCAATCCGAAGGTGAAAGAAGCCGACCGGATCTACGGCGAGCGCATCGAGCACCCCATCGCGCAGAATCACGCCTTGAACGAAGGCGTCTTTACCACCGCTCTAGGACCAGCGGGACGCTATTTTCCATTACTCGCGGCCGAAGAAGGCAAACCGACCTTTTTTGAAAAGCTGGGCTTCAAGAAACCCGGTAACTCGCGGAACGTCATGGCGACCGGACTTTCGAAAAAAGGCTATGTCGTCGACATCGAGCGCTTTCGTCAAGCTCTCGCAAGAGACTTATCACAAGGCGGAAGGGCGTCCGTAATTCAAGCGGCTTATGACGCGGGCCTCATGAAGAAAGTACCCAGGTCCAGTTCGGTCGATACCGATACATTCCTGTGGCGCGGCAAGGAATATCCCACCAAGAAGGTTACCGTCACGCCTCCGCGAATGGTCATCAAGCAGGGAGAAAAGTCTTTCTACACCCAAGCCGTTCAAGCTTACATGCCGAAATGGTTCTACGACGAAATCAAGGACGTGGTCGATAAAGACTCAAGACCAGAGCCCGGTGCTATTCACAGGGCGCTACAGATGGTCAATACCTTCGCGTTGCAGGGCCCGGCGGACATGACTTTCCACTCCGCCAATCTCGTGGGCGCACTCATTGCGAATACTCCGTTCCTCTCTTCGTCGCTCGGAGGCATGCTCGCATCTTCGAATATCTTGACCAAGAAATTCCAGGCGCTCGGAATGCTGGCCACAACGGACCCCACAAAAGAAGAGGCGGTCCAAGCCTTTCAGGAAATGGCCGACGCCGGCGCTCTTCCGACCCGGTATGCTTCGGTAACGTACAGTAAGGAACTCGCGAAGCTGACCGGAGCGAAGCTGGTCCGATACTCGCTGTCTCCGATGCTCTACGGTCCCAAAGGGATTGACGCGCGCGCCCGCTACATCATGTGGAGAGTCGCCAAGGCAATCAATCCCAATGTGTCGCCCCAAGAGTTGAACGAGTTCGTAAATCAACTTGGAAATTACACACCGGCCCTTTGGTCGGATCTCGAGAAGCACGTCAAAGCATTCCCGTTTTCACCCTTCTACACCGCCGGGTCTACGATGATCCGCAACGGTGTGAACGCCATGTTCAGTTCCGGTCCGACGATTACGCCCGGAGAAGGAAAAGCTCCGTGGGTTCCGAAGAACAAAGCGCAGTTGCGGCTCTGGCACGCTCTCACCGCTGGAATCCTCGGAACGCTGGGAGTCTGGTTCCTGTTGAGCAAGGAACTCACAGGCAAATATCCCTGGGAGGATAAGCGCTCGAAGTTCCTGTCCATTCCCGTGGGAAGCGGTGCGGGGCGAATCGACAAGTTCCGGCACAGCACACTCGGGAACACGCTCTGGGGGAAGGGGCCAGAAGTTGGTTACGTAAACGTCTACGCCTTCAATCCATTGATCCGTCGCGGAGCGATGGCGCTTGGAGTCCCGGGGGCTTACCAGACGCTCATGGAGCGCGGGACGGGCGGGCAGGCGCGCGAGGCTGGGATGCGCGACATTGTGAACACCTTCAGCCATCCGGTACTTGGCCCGCTACCGCGAGCGGCTGTGACCGCCACATTATCCAAAGAGCCGTACCTCACCGGCTTCCGCGATCGCAGCGGGAAACTAGCGCCTGAACTGATGTCGGCTATACCGGATAAGACTCCGGCTGGCTGGCCTACTACTTGGAGAACCGCCCTAGCGGCGGCGGCGCAACTGAACGCGTTCGCGAATTCAATTGGTGACATAGCGGGACTTCAAGGCAACGAAAAGCGGGAACAGGAAGCGGCTCGCGTCAAAGTAGGACCGGTCAAGATAAACGCCACCGCTGTGCTCAACAATGTACTGAATATGAGCATCGTCGGCACCGGACTAATTGGAAACTCCACCAATCCTTTCGCGGCGGAACATGTGCTGCAGCAACAGCGCGCCGCCACGGCCAGTTCACGGTAAACGTTGCACGTGGAACGGTCCCCAGTACGGGTATTTAACAGGTCAATACTGGCTCGTTTCGCACGCTCCTGGAGCCCGCGTGCGTTGGGGATTCGCTTGCTCTCTCGCGTCTCCGCATTTCGGCCTTGATCATGGGAATCACGACGCGCCGGCGAAGTGCATCGTCGTTCACTCCATAGCGAAGACCAAGATCTCTGAAGGCAATTTCAGCTTCCGTTCCTCCAGGCTGCTTACGAGCCTCCTTTAGATGGTCAGCGGAGCCAGCGATACTAGGCAGCCAATGGTGTGGGGAAGACCACCGCCACTCACAATGGAGAGACTCTACAAAGGCGTTGTTGGTCCCATAAGCCGGTCGGAGCGCATGCGTCGCAGTGCGGCTTCCGACGAAACAACAGCAACTGTAGAACCCCAGCTTGCCGTCCTGGGCATGCGCCAGCAGCGCCGCTAACCAGGAATCGGGGCCCGATCGCAAAAAGAAACGGATCGGCTCTTTGATCGAACGGGCGAAATCATTCATAGCGCGAACGTCCTCAAACCGAATTTACCACGACAGATCTGAAGAGCGTCGACCCAAAAAGAAAATCCATGCGTAAACTACTTCTACTTCTCTTACTCCCGTTTTATTTATGCGGTCAAGCTCTTATTGTTCCTTGGGCTAATCAGCAGTTCTTTGATAACAACGGCAATCCACTATCGAACGGCAGAGTTTACACCTGTGCGGCAGGCTCAAGTTGTCCAGGCACGCCATTAGGGACCTTCACCACCTCAGCGGGAACGTTAGCCAATTCCAATCCCATCATCCTCGATGGATCAGGACGCACACCTTCGGGGATCTGGTTGACTCCCAATGTTCCTTACAAGCTAGTCGTCACAACTTCAACCGGCGCCGTCATCGTGGGGGCGGGCGGGGACAATCTGATCGGTTCCTCGGTAACCCCAGTGGGCAATGGGAATTACTGGACATTGTCAGGAGCCACCATCAGCAACAGCAATGGAGGCGGAGGTGGCCCGGTAATCGTGGGCGGAAATTTTACGGCCGGCGCGAATGTGATCGCCGGACAGGCCCTCGAAGTCGGCAACGGAAATCCAACCCCGAATTACGCAATATTCAAGGCCAATCCGGGCATGTCGCAGAATCTGGCCTGGACGCTGCCGCAACAGGACGCGGCGGGCGCGCTGACCTCCGATGGCGCGGGCAATCTTGTATTCGCTCCGGGCGGTGGAGGTGGAGGCGGCGGAGGGGGGACGCCCGGCGGCCCGACGACCAGCGTCCAGTACAACAATGCGGGCGCGCTGGCGGGCAGCGCCAATTTCTGGTGGGACAACACCAATCAGGTTGTGCATATATCCGGGACCTTTACGGGCCTGGGCCTCGCGCCTGCGTCCCTCGTAGTCTCAAAGGCCTCCGTGAGCTCCGATTACGGATTCCTGGTGAACGGAACCAGCGCCGGCTACAGCGCGATCAGCGCAATAGGCACGGGGGTGCTCGCAACCAGCGTCACAGCTTTGAACTACATTGAAACCGGGGCCTCGTCCGGAGCGCCTCCAGCCACGGGCAGCGAGCCTGGCTTTCCGCACGCCGGAACGATGTATTGCGATACCGGCAGCTCACCCTGCCAGGAGAAACTCTATAACGGCTCAGCCTGGGTGAATCTGGCCTCGGGCGGCGCTACTTCGCCGGGTGGCGCGACAACCAACGTTCAGTTCAATAGCGCGGGCTCTTTCGCCGGAAGCGCCAATTTCTGGTGGGACAATACCAACCAGATTTTGCATGTAGTCGGGAACGCCGGCGGTCCCGGTATCCCGGCCCTGGAGGTCCAAACCGGCCTAGTAACCTCCGACTGGGGTTTCGCAGTTCCCTTCGGTCTTGCCACGCGCTACGATTCCATCATCACTCCCGCCGGAATGAAGGCATCGAGCTTCACTGCCGCCAATTACATCACCACCGGATTTTCGAGCGGTCCTCCCGGATCGGGCGGCGGATCCGCGCCCATTACTCCAGGCGACAATTTGAACCAGGGCATGATGTTCTGCGATACGAGCGTAAGCCCTTGTGTCGAAAAATACTACAACGGAACGGCCTGGGTAGCGCTTTCCGGGGGAGGCGGAGGGGGCGGAACACCGGCGGGCGCCGATACGAACCTGCAATACAACAACGCCGGAATCTTCGGTGGTAGCGCCAACCTGACCTGGCAGAATTCCATCAATACGCTGACCGTTCACGGAACGGGATCGAATCAAGCCATCACGGTAGCCGGCGGCTACGTGCAATCAGACAACGGATTCAAAGTACTTCCCTTCGGGACCAATACCCGGTTCGATGCCGTCCAAGCGGTCGACGCCGGAATGACGGCCTTGAGCTTCAGCGCCGCTCATTACATCCAGACCGGAAATTCCTCGGGAACTCCGACCTTGACCACGGGCGACACCTTCGCCGCAGGGGCGATGTACTGGGATAACGGCGCGGCTCAGGAAAAAGTCTTCAACGGGACCGCCTGGAACAACCTCGGTACGCTGACGATCACAAATGGCGCGCAGCCGAACGCGATCACCGTTACACCCTCCGGGTCAACCGTAGCTTTAACGTTGCCGCAGCAGATCGGGACCGCGAACAGTGTTCAGTTCCTGCAGATGACGGCCAACAACACAGGTGGCTTATTCACATTCTCGAACTCGAATTTCGCTTTTTGGGTAACGGGAAATGGAGCGGTGAGTGTATCGAACACCTCGGGAGCCTTCCAGGTCGGCGGGGCGAACGTGATCGACAACGCGGACCATCACCGCGGAAATACCTACACAGCGGCCTATGGGAATTGGGTGAGCAGCGCGACGGCGCCTTACTCGTTTTCGGGCTATAGCGCTGGCGGCGAACTAGTGGTGTGGTGCGATGCCGGCTCGCGAGGTGGATTGAGCGGAGCCGGGCAATGCGCGGCCACGGATGCATCAGGAAATGTGAAAGCCACCATGGACGGCGTGAATGGTTTCTTCACCAACATCGGATACCAGACTCCGAGTGGTGCGGGAGCCAGCAAGACAGTAGTTAATGGAAGTTGCTCTATGAATTTCACATTTGGGCTCTTAATTAGCTCAAGTGGTTGTTAAATGGAATTGAGGCTATCGTGCGTTTCGTGCCCTCGTCCACTCGCATCCTGGATACCCGGCCTTATCCTGCGGATAAGTACGGGGACCCGTCTTCGCTCGATGCCGACGGGCACGTGGGAGACTGGCGAGATGGAGCATAAATGGAAGAGTCAGCGTGCTGGTGGGCCTCCTGACGTGGCCGACTCGTACGAGACGGTCACCTACTGCGAAAACTGCGGTGGTGAGTATCCCGGCGATCCTGCCGAGTTTCCAGAGCACCAGTTTCCATGCGCTGCTGACGATACGAAATAACTAATCCCCAACGTGCGCGGGTTCCAGGAGCGCACGAGACGCACGAAAGGAAAAAGCATGAAGCTTTTGATTTTACTTACACTTTTGACATCACTTATTTATGCTCAGGAACCGAAATCAGTAGTTCCGAAGCAAACCGAGAAATCATCGAATGGAAGAGATTTCACCGACGAAGAGACCTATCACTTAGCCTTCACGATCTCTCAAATCAATCTGATCAACAAGAATTACAAGATCGACGACTATCACAATGAGATCGATCCCGTGATCGCTGATCAGCAAGCGATGGTAGCGAAAGCTTGTGAATCGGTGGGCGTCCCCAAGGACAAGATAAAGACCCCGGAATGCGGAGTCAGCGGATTCGGCCCGGATGGAAAGTTGCTAAAGGGCCCGGAGGGGCGGCCCGTAACGCCGCACGTGTGGTGGAATAAGCCCCCTACGCCCGAGAAGAAATAGCTACAAGATCATCCCGGTTCATCCCTAACACCTGCATTTAGCTTACGCCGCAGGGGTGGCGCGCCGCTCCAGCCATTTCTCGATATAGAGAGCGGCGGCCCGGAGTCGGTCAGGCGAGTCACGAAAACACCCGAGTCCAAGATTGCACTGTGGGCATAATAGCCCGCGAACCAATCCAGACTCATGACAATGGTCTATTGCTCTTGTGTGAGGGCCGGAAAAAGGACTGTGACAGACATAACAACAGTTCCCTTGCGACTTCGACATAGACTGCAGCGCTTCTGGAGTAAGACCGAATTTTCGTTCGCGATCGTCTGCTACTAGGCACTCCTTACACCGGGACGTTAGCCCATGAACGGTCTGCTTAGTTTTCCAAAAGTCTCCAACCGGTTTGGTCTTGTGGCATTTCGGGCAGAGTTTTTCTTCCAACGCGGACTCTGACGCTCTCCGCTTTTGCCTTTGAAGGGCTAGGACCTTTATTCTCTCCCTCTGTCGTATTTGCATTTCTATGGCGCAGGCCTTGCAGCGGGAACTGATCCGCCCCGTGTATTGATTGTCCTTATTGAACCCGCATAGCGGAAGCGTCTGATGGCAGACACTGCAGCGCTTTTCCATCCTCGCTAGTACTCGTTCCCTCTTCTGCCCCACATAGCAAGCCTTGCAGGGCTGGCCCGCTTTCAATTGGTCCTGACGGATGGTTCTCACCACCCCGCATGCGCAACGGCATTTCCAGTAGGTCGTATGTCTCTTTCCAACATGACTAAATTCTTCGACGATGAGCGCTCCAAAGGTCTGCCCGGAAATATCCTGGATGTGCCAACTGAGCGCAGGTGTAATATTGGTTTGCATGTTGACCCCTCCTATGGGTCTCGTGCCGAGCCGCTGCGGCGCGTCAACGTCGCGCGGCTCATTCTGTATCTTACCATCGCTTTAGCGTTTTCACTCAATGTTTTCGGGCAGTCCGCGCTGACCCAGATCTCCGACACCATCACCTGGCCGAACAATACGCATCCAAGCGGCACGATCGTAATTTCGTGGGGGCGTTACACCAACGACGCCAATCCGCGGCAGGTGATTTTTCCCGGCTCGGAGACCGTCTCGATCACAAACGGTGCGGTCAACATCTCTTTGTTCCCCACCGCGGCCATGTTGCCGATCGGCTGTTTTCAAGTCCAATACCGGCTCAATGGGCAGGCCAGCTCACGATACTGGTACGTCCCAGTCTCCTCCTCCCCGGTCTCGCTCAACATCGTCGAATCCTCAGTCGGTTGCCCGCCTCCTTCTACCGGCATCATCGCACCCGCGCAAATCTCAAACGCCGGCGCTTCGATCGGCAACGTGCTCACCTGGAACGGCAATTATTGGGCGCCGGGCGCGGGCGGAGGGGGAGGCGGCGGATCCACCACCTTTTCCTCCATCCTGACCGGAGTGAATAACACCGGCCAGACCCTGACGGTCGGATCGAGCAGTGTCTTGACCTTTTCAGGAACCGGAATCAATAACGCCAATCAGATCCTAGGCGTGCCCATCACTTCGCTGTATGGAAACAGCGGGAAACTCACCAGCGGATCAGGTGTCTTTTCGACAGGGGATATTCCGTTCTTCGATTCGAGCGGCAATATCATCGACAGTTCGATTCCGGCGGCGAATCTCATCGTCTCGACGGGAAGCTATTCGAATCCCGCCTGGATCACAAGCCTGCCCGCTTCCGTATTGAGCGGCTCGCTGCTCTGTCCTCAAGTTCCCGCTTTTACCGGAGATGTGCAGAAAGCGGCCGGAAGCTGCGCCACGATCGTCACAACCACGAACGGCACCGGCTTTTCGCCTTCGGCGACCATTGACGCAACGAACGGTAACAATCTCTCGGGCGGAACAGTCGCAGGGGCGCGCCTGGCGGCGATCAACCTGGCGGCCTCGGGAAATGGCGGCGTGACCGGTAATCTACCAGTTTCAAACTTGAACGGCGGCACGGGAGCGTCGAGCATCACTTTCTGGCGCGGCGATGGAACCTGGGCGACCGTAGCGGGCGCGGGGACGGTTACCAACTCGAGCGGCCCACTCTTTGCGGGACAACTGCTGATCGGCAATGGTGCAAACGACGCGACGGTGCTGGGGACGCTTGGAAGTACGACGACGGTCTACCACGGCAACGCTGGAGGCACCGGCTCTTTTCTTCCGGTTACTCTGACCACCGATGTCGCGGGAATTCTGCCGGGCGCGAGCGGTGGATCAGGCAACGGCTTTTTCGCCGTCTCAGGACCCACCACTTCGCTCAAGACCTTTGCATTCCCGAACGCCAGCGCCACGGTATTAACCACCAATGCGGCGGTGACGCCCGCGCAAGGCGGAACCGGCTTCGATTCGAGCGGGGTTGCCAAAGGCGGAATCGTCACCGGGACCGGCACCGGAACCTTCGGGATCACGGTTGCGGGCACCAACGGCTTCGTCCTGGAGTCCAATTCCGCCCAACCAGGCGGTGTCCAATGGGTCGCTAACACGGCTGGAACGGGCACGGTCACGAGCATCACGACCACCGGTCCAATCACCGGAGGTCCGATCACGGCTACGGGCGCGATCGCCTGCCCGACGTGCGTAACGAGCGCCGCGGCGGAGACGCTGAACGCTCTGATCATCGGGGCCGGTTCGCAGGGGACTTCGGCGCTCTCGACCCTAGGAACGACGACCACCTTGCTGCACGGAAACGTGGCCGGTCCTCCAGCTTATTCCCCGGTCGGGCTCACAACGGATGTGACTGGAATATTACAGCTCGCAAATGGCGGCCTCGGGCTGGGAACGGGAGCGCAGCTTAACTATTTGCGCGTCGCGCCCAATATCGTGACGCCGACACTGCAGTTCAGCACGCTGGCCATCAATAATGCCGCTGATTACAACTTTCAAGCCCAAAGTCCAGGAGGAACCCTCATTGCGGGGCTTACGAACACAGCCAACATGGCTCCCTGTCCTTTAGGGGTGAACGGGACGAACGCGCGCGACTACAAGTGGATTTCGGCCGGGACGGGAACCGCCGAGGCGGTGCTCATCACCGGTGGAACGTGCACGTCCGGCGCCTCCACTGGAACCCTCACCTTTGTGCCGGCTAATAATCATACCGGCTCCTGGACGATATCGAGCGCAACCGCCGGCATCGATGAAGCAATGTGGGCTCTTCCAGTGGATCCCAACTTCGGCGGCCACTCCGGCACGGTAACCATTCCCGACGGGACCTTCACAATGCACGCCGGGGTAGAGGTCTATCTAAACCTCGTGGAAATAGTCGGCACCTCGCGAAGCGGTGTGGTCTTGGTCTACGATGCCACGATTCCGAATCCTGCCTTCCGGTTCACCTGCGACAGTCAAAATCCGGGCCCCATAGGACGCGACCGCGTCGGACTCCACAAGTTGACGGTGGACAACCAGAGCACCACAAAGGACGACGTCGTGGTGTCGAGTTACGGCGGCCTGGGCGGAGTTCCTGACTTCGTCTCCGATGCATCTCTCTATGGCGGCTGTAACGGCCTCAATATCGCCCTCACGCAGGCATCCGGTTTCGGCAATCTGGGTATTACCAATGTCAGTTGCGACGCAGTTCATCATGACAAGACGGGGAGCGCCGGAGAGAACAGCTTCTACAATGTTGTCATCAATCCGCCGGCGGGAACCGGGCAGATAGCGTTTCATGATCTTGCCACCACGGCGGCCGCTGCTGGAGCAACCTACGGCTTTGGGATCAGAATCTATGGTGCGTGGGCAGTCGCCGTACAAATAGAGAACACCAATTCGCTGCAATCGATGTTCTCGTTTTTCGATCAGTTGATCGTCGATGGGACCGCCTCAACGTCATCGCTCTATACGCACAACGCGCGAAACGTTCAGATAGACAATTCCTTTTTCTCCAATTCCGTCAGCGGCTCCGTATTCGCGGGGCTTATCGATAACAGCGCCATCGTGTCGTTCGGCAACACTACGTTCGGGAGCAATAATGCATCGGGCTTGGGCGGCGACGTCAAGGTCCAAACCTCGTCCGACTTGGTTTCCTTCATTAATCCGAAATTTGGGGGAACCTTTCGCAGCATCAGGCTGGATACATCGACACCGCCGACACGTTTGGTCATGAGGGCGCCAGTGCAGGCGTCGTCTGGAGTTCCGCTTGTTGATTCGACTGAGTTGAACGCCTATACGGCCGCCACCCAATACGCCACCTTCGAGACACCGGCTCGTTACCGCTTCAACGCAACCAGCGACACCAACGAGATGATTTTCGAAAATGTGGAGACCGGCGCCACGTCGCCCATAAAATACTTTCGCGTAGCCAGCGCGGGCCAGTACCAGATTTTGAACAACGCCAAAGCGCTGGCTTGGTCGCTTGATGACGTCGGGTCCTACGGATCGAAAACCAATTCATTCTCGGCTCTGGCTACCTGTGCATCCGGAAACGAAGGGCGCCATGCGCCCGTTACCGACTCAGTGACCAACACGTGGGGAGCGACAATCACCGGCGGGGGATCAAACCACGTCGAAGCCTACTGTGATGGCTCGGCCTGGACAGTGACCGCCAAATAATATGCGCCCTAGAGATCTAGCGTAAAGCTCCCCGCTCTCCACCAATTTCAACTTTAAGGTTCCAACTTCATGAGAAGACTTCTTTTCTTTGCCGTATTCGTGTGCGCATTCGTCCAGGCTCAGTTCGTCAATGGTCCGGGCGGCACGGGCGGCGGCGGGGGAGGCGGCGGAAGTTCCGCGGTTGCATCCGCCACCTATATCGCAGGCACTTACTACTTCCCGGCAGCCGGCGGCAATATCGCGGCCAACACGACTGAGACCGTTGTCCAAACGCCTGTACTGATCGCTGGTTCTATTTCAAATTTCGCGGCGCGCTGGAGTTCCGCTCTAGGTGCCGGCGTCACGGCCACATTTACATTTATGGACAACACGTTGCCGCAAACAGTGACGTGCCCTGTCAATGGCAGTTCTTCCGCGCCGGCAAATATCACATGCGGCAGCACCGCTAATTTCACGACAGCCGTGAATGACCTCATCGACATCCGGATGGTGGTGGCGGGAGGCTCCATCACCGGGTCTGTCACCATGACGTGGGGACTCCCCGGAGTCCCTGGGGCGACTGGCGCAACTGGACCGGCTGGTCCGGCTGGTCCTGCTCCCTCCGGTACGGGAATCGTGAAGGTTACCAGCGGTGTGGCGGGATTAGCTGTTGCTGGCACCGATTACGTGGCCGCAACTTCCGGAAGCGCTCCACTCAAAGGTAATGGGGCTGGAGGGACGGCGTCTGCGTTGGCTAGCGACATAATTGGCCTGTGGACTGGTACTTGTGACGCCACCCACGCATTGTTCGGCAGTGGGTCCTGTTTAGGCACGGTCACATCCACCGCGAATGATACCAATGTAACGCTTTCACTATCTGGCGGAGTCCTTACGGCAGGGTGGACTGGGACGCTTGCAAAAGCGCGCCTAGCCAGCGATGTTGTATTCAACGACCAAGCGAATACGTACTCCACAGGGTTGCAGAGTTTCAGCGCTGTGGATCTGTTACTCCCCAACCATGCCTCCGACCCAGCAAGTTGCGCGGCTGGTCAGATCGAATTTAATACCGTGGCGGCGACGTTCAAAGGCTGCGCTACTACAAATATATGGACCGCCCTTGGGAGCGGAAGCGGGATGGTCTATCCTACCGGCTCCGGCGTTCCGATTGTAGTTTCAGGCACCTCGTGGGGAACCACGGTGGCTGCGCCCACAGGTACGATAGTCGGCACCACCGACCCCCAAACCCTCTCCAGTAAAACCTTGGTAGCTCCTGCACTTGGAACGCCAGTCAGCGTAAATCTAGCAAATGCGCTTGGCCTCCCGGCAGGCGGATTAGCCAGCGTCGGCGCGGACAACATCTTCGGTAATTTCACTGCCTCCTCAGCAATCCCAAGCACTCAAGCCATCCCCGTCTGTGCCAATGACGGCGCACATGCACTGGTCTATCCAAGCCACACGCTAACCTGCGGGGCTGTTGGATCGGGCTCGGTAATTTGGAGCGCTATCGGCAACCCAACCGGAAACCTCACCCTTAGCATGACCGGGGACACGTCGGTTTTTGACTACACCTCAGCGTTGGCAGATGCGTTTGCCTGGTACAACACAACCGCCGCAACCTCCAGTACTTCCCAAAGCGGTCCATCCCTAGATCTCTCCTGCGGTAACGAATGGCACGCGGCGGCTTCAACCAAGGGCTGCGTCTCGCTTCAATTTCAGCCGGGGAATGGAACCGATGCCGCCTCTACCATCGCCTTCACCCACACCGGCAGCGCGACGGGAGTAGCCACCACAACCTTCCCAGGCCCGGTCTCTTCCGCCAACAATGGGGTTAATTCAGGGGTTGTCCAACTCGTCGGCAACACCACCCTGTGGCCGATACTAGCGAATATATTCAGTTTTATAGGTCCTGATGTAGCAACGTTCACAGGTTACGGTTTACAGGCGTCACCTACCGGCCCTTCAGCCGCAGGAGTCATGCTTGTCGGCGCTCCCAGTAGCAACGTGTCGCAAATAACCTATGGGTTGGTTCCAGCCGCTGACCTGGTAAATGCGGGCGTGTTCACCGGAGATGTTTCTGGTACCTTCCCAGCAACCACCGTGGCCGGAATTAACGGAGTTCCTCTGTGCTCGGGGTTTACCCCAACCAATGGCCAGGCGATCGAATACACGACCGGAGGTAGCCCCAATCCTTGCTATAACGCAGTTACTCCCTCGGGCGGCGGAGGCGGAAGTCCCGGAGGCAGTAGCACACAGATTCAATATAATAACGCGGGCGCGTTCGGCGGAATTAGCCAACTTACCTACTCTGGAACTACGATCACCCTCGGATCAGGAGGTATCTTCGATGGAAGCGCCGGTAACTTAAAAATCCCCGCCGCTGCGGGCTTCACCGCAACAGCCACCGACAACTTCGGCATCAACTCAACCAACGCGCAGCCCATGATTTGGGGCAATGGGGCCAATGCTTATTCGGCCTATTCAACGGTGAATCTAGGGAACGGCGTTATTTCGATGGGTGGTGGTTTCGGGGGTCAGTTAACCACGAGCAATTTTTCGGCTCCCGGAAACACCATGTACAACAATAGCGGAAATCCAGGGGTTTATGATGGTGGATTAGATACAGCCCTGAATGGCACGCTCCCAGGTGGTGTCTTTCGTGGTGCGGATAGCCAGGCTGGTGGCGGTTCTTCTTCGGTCGGTGGTTACACGCTTGTGCGCGGCGGAAACAACGCTGTGGCGAATGCGGCTTCGGTAGCGGGGAGCTTGCAGTTGCAAGGCGGAGAGTCCACCGGAACAACACAAGGTTTGCAGGGGCCGTTGATACTCTTACAGCCATACGATAAAGGTACAACAGCGACACAGTTCAATTTGGAATGCCCTGTTGCGGCCACAGCTAACACTGTCGCTGATTGCCCTGCTAGTCCTACGAATTGGCTAGGCGCTGCTGAAAAAGTCCTTACGAATACTGTGCATGTGGCTAAGATTGGGAGCTTGATCCCGATCAACGCCTCCTCAGCGGTGACGTTAAACCATACCGTTTGCGCGGGCTCAACGGCTGGCCAAGTGACGGATTCTGGTGGAACGAGTTCATGTACGTCCGGGCAAGGTTCCACTGTTGGTATCGTCATGGCGGTTGCCGGAACGCTGCCTGCCGGTATGTTCGGAGACGGTATTTCGGCTACTCTCTCCACCACTCTTCCGCTGATTGACATGAATCCTGCGGGGGCTGCTGCCTCGGGCGGAGGTATCAGCGCATTAACTGGCGATGTGACGGCGTCCGGTTCTGGATCTGTGGCTGCTACGGTGGTGCAGGTCGAAGGCGCTGCAATTCCAACATCAGCCACCTTGCTAGGAACCAACAGCAGTAAGCAACTCATTGCCACCACCACCACCGGAACGGGCACCACGGCTGTTCTTTCCGCTAGTCCTGCGCTGACCGGTACCCCCACCGCTCCCACCCAGACAGCCGGTGATAATTCGACCGACCTCGCCACTGACGCTTTCGTTACCACCGCCGTATCGAATGCCATCGCAGCCGTCAATCCAGCGGTTGCCGTACTTGCAGCTACTACCGCTAATATCCCAGGTACGTACGTGCAGGTCGGGGGTGGTATCGGTGACACGTATACCCTGACAGCAACCGGGACGACGACCATTGACGGCGTGACTGTTAGTGGAACCGGGCAGCGTTACCTACTAAAGAATCTATCCACGGCAGCTTACAATGGCGTATACACAGTGACCGTGGTGGGGACTACGGGCATAAGCACCGTGTTCACGCGAGCTTTAGACTACGATACGCCGTCCGACGTCAACAATACCGGAAGCATTCCTGTTCAATCCGGCACCGTCAACGGGACCACTTCTTGGCTTCTCACGTCCCAGGTGACGGCCATCGGATCTTCTGGAAGTGCCATCACGTACGCTCAGTTTTCTTTAAACCCGGCCACCCAGGTAACCAGTGCGGCAGCATTGACCAACAACGCTGTCGTGATCGGTCAAGGCTCGCAAGCTGAGGCTACCATCTCGGCTGACACGACAACGACTCATGCATTGTTCGCCACTGCAGGCGCTCCAGCATTCAGGGCTATTGCAACCGGAGATCTACCAACGATTACTGTCTCAGGGGGCGGCACTGGCGACACGTCTGTTACGGCTTTCGCTCCTATCTTAGGCGGTACTACATCAACCGGTGCTTTTCAGTCCTCTGTTGCGGGGACTAGCGGGCAAGTATTTGTTTCTCAGGGTGCTAGCACCAAACCAACCTATATAGACTTCCCCGAACGCCTTCAGATCCCGGCAGCTAATTGCAATAACACTACGGCTGGAGCGGGTTGGTCAATTGGATCGGGAGGCACCGTTGGCTGCCGGGCAGGAACAAACAACCAGGGCGGATTCGTTACTATTACCGACACCTCCAGCACGTTTGCTCAGTTCTCACTAACTATTCCTGAAGATTGGGATACGGCGACCAATCCATACGTCCGCTTTTATTTCTCGGCTGCTTCCGATACAACTAACGGGCATACCGTAATCCCACAGGTGAAGGTATCGTGCCCTACTGCCGGAAATGGCACGGTGTCGGATGACGCTACCTTTTCAGCGGCGCAGTCATCAAGTACCGTCACATTCGGAGCTAGCGCGGTAGCGAACGGCTTCTATAACGGCTCGAATGTTCAATTCGGTGCTACACAAATGAGCGGTTGTATTGCAGGGGGATTGATGATTGTACAGGTCGGGCGGGCTACCGATACAGCGACAGGTAATATCAACTTTTACTCAGCCGATGTAACCTTTCCGAGGCTGTTAGTGGTGCAGGCGAACTAGTCATGCGAGTGTTATCTGTATTGTTAGCAGCAGGCGCTTGTTTTGGTCAATTTGTTCCGACAGTTTTCAATTCTGTTGTACCGGCCACTCCCGGCTTCGTCAGCGCAAGCGCAAGCAATAGCACGACCGGCACAAGCGTGGGTAGTAACCCTACAGGCCAGACCGCCTGTCCTACCTTTTCCTATTGTCTCCAGGCGTCATACCCGGCGCTCAGCGGGAACCTCAGGGTAGTTCCGTTTCAGTATGCCCATGCCAGTACTTCGGTAACGGCGACGGCAGCAGACGATAAGAGCAATTCTTTTACCGTGCTCTCAGGATCACAAGACCCAAGCGGGACTAACCTGTGGAATGGTATTGCCTATGCGCCAAATGTGACCGCTGGGGCTATCAAGACAAACGTTACGTTCGGAACAACAGCCGTCAGCAACGCCAGCGCCCAAGTCTGGGAGTTTTATAACATTGCAACCTCTAGCCCGGTGGATGTGGACACAAGTTGTAGTCACGCTGCAACAACGTCCGCCAATTGCGCCAGCATAACCACCACGGCGGCAAACGATCTTGTTCTGGCTCAGGTTTGTCCGGCCAGTAGCCAAGTCCAAGCATCTATCACCTTTCCGGGTGGATGGACGCAAGGGCCTAGTAACCTACAGGACGATTGTGCTGTAGGTTGGACTGTCGCTACTTCGGCAGGGGTACAGAACCCCACCATAACGCTGGGAACATCTTCCAGTTATACGGAATTTCTCATTGCATTCAAATCTGCGTCTGCCGGTACAGCCCCAAGTGGAGTATATGTCAGCCGCATGTTGGGTTATTCAGAACCGAATAGCTCATCGGCCACATCCTTTAAGGTGCAATTTCCCAACGCCAGCGGGAGCTTACTTACCGACACCAATTCTTGTATCAGCGCTGGGCCGACCGCGATTACGGATGCGGGCCGTACCTGGACTACCACATTTAACGGCTCGGTCGGCGGACTCAATGAGTATTATCTTGCCAACGCGGCGGCGACATCCCCAGGAGACCTGACCTTCACCGTTGCTACGTCCCAAGATTGTACGTTTGTGTTGAGAGAGTACGTCAATGCGCCCACTAGCGTTACGGCAGGTCGCGCTTCTTTCTCAAGCGGGAGCAGCGGTGCTACATCGTTAGCCTTTGATGCGGTTTCATCTGGGCCTACCTGGAGTCCTCTGCCATCCGTGGGAATTTCAGAGGCCGTTGGGTCGGAGGGAACGAACACCGCTATTGCGTTGACGGCTCCCTCCGGGACGGGATCGAACTGTCAATTCGATGCTGGATCTTTCGGCGGTGAGCCTATAGATGGACCACAACCGCTTTGGCAGAATAATCCATTTGGGCATTGCATCCCATCGGCAGGAACCATTGGGCCACCATTCACATTCACACTGTCGGCATCGGGGAGTACAGGGTGGACAGGAGACGTTGTTGGATTTTGGGGGTCTGGTGGCATCGGTATCATAGATGGCGAGTCGGATCAAGCTACTAGTGGATCATCCCTAAATTTCGCGCTGACTAAAGCCTCTATTCAGAACAATCTCATGGCGGTTGAGATAGCGCAGCAAAGCGGAAGCGCGGCGATTTCGACATCCTCTGTCTGTTTGTCTTCCGGGGGTTCTTGCATTACGGGTGGCACCATGTCAAAAGCTGCCGGGGCGACCGCTGCCACGGGCCACATGACGCCTTCTATTTGGTTTGTGAGTGCTCCCAGTACCGCAGCATCACAAATTCACATCGTATTTAGCGGCGCTGTAACAAACGCGGAGCTTACGATCTATCAAGTTGCCAAGGGTTCTGGGAGTAGTTGGTCCCAGGACGGCTCGGGCGGAGCGACAAATGCGGGGACTTGTAGCGGGACTACTTGCACAGGACCATCGGTAACTACGACAGGAACGAATGATTTCTGTTTGGCTGGGTTTGGCGTCAACGGATCTTTAACGACGGCCCCCGCATCCGGCAATTCGTTCAGTTATGCCCACACAATTTATGGCAACACGCAGGACGGGTCTGTTGCGTTGATTACGACTACGGCTGGTTCTAAAACGCCTGTCGTCACTGATGGAACAAGTGGGGATACATTCTATGCAGCGAATGCGTGTTTTAATTAAATGACCTACAGGAGATTTGCTCTCTTAGCACTGCTATGCCTTCCATTGTCTGGGGCGACATTTTATATCTCAAAAACAAACGGTCTCGATACTCGTTCTTCTACAACTGCCCAATCGAAAGCAACTCCGTGGGCGCATATTCCAGGAATGGCTGGCGCTACATCTAACGCTGCTGGATATTCCCCTAATCCTGGGGATCGCTTTATCCTCTACGGAGGGGATACGTGGGGTTCGACGGACTTAGGCGGCGTGAACCTTACCTACTCCGGTTCCAGCGGGTCCACGATCTACATCGGCGTGGATCAAACGTGGTTCACGGGAGCATCCTGGACGCGGCCTATTTGGAGTTGCCAAGCGACTAATTGCGGGAATAACTCTAGCACTCTCGGTAACGTGGTCTGGCTTGCGGGGAATTACCTGACTCTCGACAACATCGAGGTCACCGGCTATAAGTACGATGGGTCTAGTTCAAACATCGTCGCTACTTACGGCAACGGTATTACGGTAGAAAATCTTTACATTCATGGCTGGTCACGTACGGGTGGCTCTTGCGGTTCCGGCACAAACGATCCATTCGCCATGACCATGAACTGGAGCAACTTCGGCGGCGAAGGAACCGGCAATCTTTTTCAGTACAACGTCATCGACGGATCGGACTCATCAGACATAGGAGGCAACTACTGTTTCGGTGGAATCTTGCACGGCAACATCGTACATGGCAACATCGTGCGTTACGTGTATGACGGGATGAACGGCATCTTCAACGTGATCGACGGAAATCTAGTTGAATATAACAACCTCTCGACCACGGGCGATCACTGCAACATGATTTATCCGCAGGGGGTCTTTAGCGGTACGGTAATCCAAGTTTCCAACAACGTCGTCCGTCACTCGGTGTGTAGCGGCGGGACCACCATTTTCATGTTGGCCAATTCAGCCAACCCATCCTACGTTGCCTATGCCTTCAATAATGTTCTTTACGATAACGAGGTGAACTCCGATAAAGGCTTTAGCATCGGTGGTCCTTCAACGAACGGCACATTCTATTATTACAACAATACCGTCGTAACAGCCACGGGAGCGTGTATGCAAAACGGGTCTGCGGGAACGGGCACGGCGCATTACGGCAATTTTCACTGCATCTCGCCAACAATATGCAATTTCGTGAACGGAAGTTGCATCAACGATGGTGGCAACGTGCAACAGACGGCGGCACAGGCTGACTCTGACAGTTCCCCTCGCTTCGATCAGTATACGGCTTCAGAAACCTATGCCTACTCACCGGTAGCTTCGACCAACTCAACAGTTGGGGTCGGGACAGACTTCACTAGTTCGTGCTCGGGCGTCTTTGCCAGTTTATGCACGAGCGATTCAACTTACACCAGCTACGATTCGGTTAATCATAAGGCCGTGTCTCGTTCCACCACTTCTCGACCGGCAACCGGTGTGTGGGATGCGGGGGCTTATGAGTTCAGCGGTGGAACTACGATCTTGCCTTCCATTCTAGGAAGTGGCATGAATATAACTCCTGGAGTAACGCTGCGATGAAATTCGGCTTTTTAGCATTGGCGCTGGCCATTTCTTCCGCATTGTTGGGACAGATCAGCCCTACTACGCTGACCTTCCAAGGCGTCTCGGCCTATGCGCAGGACTACCCGCGCGCAATCACCCTCACTGGCGGTTCGGGCACGATCACGGTATCGGGATGCGCGAATACTATCACGACCGGTGGTTCTCTGTGCGCTATCATGCACACCCAGGTCACTTCGACACTAACGGCTGGGACTTATACAAGCGGCATCACGGCAGTCGGTTCAGTCAGCCAGACCTGTGTCCTGAATCTGTTCAACGGAGGTGGGGAACTCGGCGCGGCCACAGTGGCGTTGACCGGCACAAATACAATCGCCGGAGGGACAGCACTTGTCATCACCAATGGAGGCGGCGGCTATACTTCCAGTCCAACCACGGCTATAGCAAGCCCTGGAACAGCGGCTTCATGCTCTGGGACAGCCACGGTGTCAACGACAACTGCCCCAAATCAGGTCTACGTTTACTGGACCGGATCGAATCTGACAGGTTTCCCGGCATGCTCAACAGTAGGAACAAACTGCCCGCAGTCCACTATCACCATCACTCAAAGCGGCTCGTGCCCTTCGGGCTGTACGGAAACAATCAACTATCAGACCTTTGCACCGTCCGTTCAAAATTGGAAGACTCCTAACGGGGCTGCTGTAAACTGTGCTGTTGGGAGTGCTATTTATCAACACGAGGAACTTTGCACTATTACAAACGCCGTGCCTGGTGGAACTCGTTTCCTGCCGACGACTCCCGGTACGTCCACCACCGACACCGACCCGAACTTTGGCCCAGGAGCAGGGAGTGTTCGTTATCGCGTTACCCCATCGAATGCCATTCGAGTGATCCTAACGGATGGTCCTCAGTCTTCCGTCAGCACGACAGGCAATTACGTAATAACAGAGACCCTTCCAGGTGGTACGACTTACATCACCAAGACGAATGGTACTGGTGATGTGTTGACTGTCACAACCCTAACTGATGGAGACATGCTCTGGGACCCAAGTTATACAGCGTTCAATCCAGGCTTGGATGCCTATCTCTATACTACGCATTCCGCCACAATTCATCGGGTCCTGATTCCGGGCGGCTCCGACGCGGATATAGGTTTGTTGGTGGGAACGACCGGACCCTCCTTTACGGCCTTATATAGTCTCGCCTCTTCAAACGACACAATGGTGGTTGGTGGGAAGTATTTCCCACTCACCAACAACGTACATGTTACAGGTAATAGCCCAATAGCCCTAATCGCAGACGTAACGAATGGGACTTATGTTACGTACAATTATGGCTCGCTCACAACGATCAGCCCAGGGAATCCTAATCCTAGTAGTAGCAGCCAAACGAATATCAGAGGAATTCTTCAGTGCAGTCAGGGATTCTCCGGTGTTAGTGGTAAGATGTGGTGCATTCTGGAAGCAACGAGCGCTACAAGCGCCGCTGACGAACTCTTGAGTTGGCTAGGGCCGGGGCACACCATTGTAGATGAAGGTCCGATGCCGGTAAGGCCATCATCAAGCGATAAAGGATTTCTATTCAAACAAATTTCCAATGCAGCGACCGATTGTGCGAATGCCAATTGTAATTCCGCTGGGCACGCGGGCTGGGTTGAGGTTTCCATAGGCGGCGTCAAGCATGAGCTTTTTGTTCAAGGCGTAGACTTGGCTGCATACAGCGTCGTTACCGCTTCTGATCCAGATGCGGGCGGCGCAGTCAGTATGTTCACGCCCGTGCAGGCAGGCGGTGGCGCATACTTCCTCTTCCCGATAGACCACCAACTTCAGGACTTTCATGTCGGTGGAGCTTTGACGGCTCCATTGTCAATCATAACTGTTGACAATGGTAACAGCGCCCCCGCAGTATACGGCTACGCCATTCGAAGTCTGACAACCGGCACCCCAGGCTCACTCACCGTTGATGCTAACTATATAAATGGAAACCTGCCAGTATCAAACGGCAATAAGATCGTCGGAAGCCCGATCACTCTCTCTGGCGTGACTGGACTGTTGGACGTTAATAATAAATGCACCATCGCTGGACTTACCAATCTGACCGGCAGCGTGAACGTAACGGGCGGTACGGCGCTAACCGCAACGAGCGGTCCTGCCTTTGATAGTGCGCTGGCCGGCCACTACATTCAGATCGCTGGCGTCACCACCTGTTCTCTGGGTTCAGGAAAGTTCTGTAAAGTGGCGACGGTAAATAGCGGCACGAGCCTAACGCTGACCGACAACGCCGGGACGGTTTCAGGCGCTACGGCTCAGTGGGGCTCGACCTTCAATTGTGGAGGGACGTTGGGGGGTACCTGGACTGCCGGGACCGGAATATTCACCCCCGACGTTACGATGGCAACTAGTGGCGTAAACGGTCCTTACCAGAATCAGTCGGACATGATGATTCTGGACTTTTCGCCGATGGCTACTGGCACTTCGGCCACCCCGATAAACGTAGTTGAATTACTCAAAACTCGCGGCGTGAGTGTCATTGGTGACTATACAGGCACGGATTACTACGTCAGCCAAACTTCCATCTCGCCAGACGGAACATTGCAGTGCGGCCACAGTGATTCCGGAGCACCAGACAACCTGGCTGTTTATTGCGGCGCGACAGGCTTCTCTTTGCCTACGCCGACTGGCAACACTACATTCTCTGGCGCGACGATTTCTGGGGTAACTGTCAGATGAGAATGCTAATATACCTCGGCATAACCTGTTCCATTCTTGCCCAAACCCCAGTCGCGATTCCAATTTTTAATACCGGCACGGTCTCCCCTGGCGTCCTGGCATCCGACGCTAGCGTGGACGCGCATTACAAGTTGATCACCAGCGCGGACCCTGCCTACCCAGGCCCGAACGCATATGTGGTCAATAACGCTTGGCCGATTGCAACGAATCTTTGGCTGGCTAGCGGGCCAAATTCCAAATGGATTGGGCCTAGAGCGGATGCTGGATCTGGCAACCTAGCGGGCGCATATACCTACCGAACCACTTTCGACCTCACCGGATTGAATATCAGCACGGCGGCCCTTACGGTGAAGGTTGCTTCCGACGATCCCCCTATCATCATAAAGATCAACGGTACAGCGGTTGGCCCCAGTTCCGATTCCTTTCTTTCCCTTACGCCTTTCCCCATCTCGACCGGATTTATCGCCGGAATCAACACGCTTGATTTTGTGGTCACGAACTATACGCCCAATCCCAATCCAACCGGGCTCCGCGTCGAGATATCCGGAACCGCACAGCCAGCGCCCGTTCCAGCGATTGGTCCATTGGTCATTAATGGCGTTCTCGCGCCGCTTGTCTACAACCCTGCAACCGGCGTGATCTCCTGTCCGAATTGCGTAGTTCTGGATTCAGGTGGAAATGTGAGCATTCCAGGTACGCTAAAAACTGGCGCGAGCGGCAGCCAACCAGGGGAGATTGTTATGCCAACCCTGAAGAGCGGCAGCGGCCTACGGTATGTTTGTGTAGACTCAACAGGTACATTTACTTCGAGCGCAGTACCTTGTCAGGGAACTTGAAAAGGTTAGGTAATTATATACTTGACTCCCTGCGACTCGACCATCTGCGCGCAACCGCTTCACCGACTTTACAAGAGACGAATCCCACAGACGCGCAGGCCATTGAATATAGTAAGACCTTCAATGATTTGGGCGGTTGCAGTAGCATCATCAGGCTGATACTTAATAACAGCCAGCCGATTCTGGCTATCAGTATGTCATTCCAAGTTCTTGAATTCATAGATAGTCCCTGCCCGCAATACCCAGCAGTAAGATTCCGACTATTACCATAAAAGCCGTGCGTGGCTCTGGAATAAGAATTGGATCGCTGATTTCTAATATCCCGACAACGCTGATGTAGTTTCCGTACTCTTCTATCCCAGTTGGACCGCCCCCCGATCCAGAGATGCTAACATCTTCCTGCAAGGTGAATTGCTGTCCTAGACTGAACGGTTCATCGACAGCGGCGATATCAAAATTGCCTACTGAGACATCACCAGTCACAAAATGGTTGTCATTCCAAACCGGTACCCCATTGATGTAAAAATCAGCCGCCACGTCAGCTTGAATTCCAAAATCTAAAAGCACGCCCCATTGGAATGAGATATTGAACTGAGCGACTCCGCTGCTGTCGCCCTCAGTGACGGTATCTACGGACTGTCCGCTAGCACTAAAAGAAGCTGCGCTGGCCCAACCTCCGATACTACCCAAAAGGTTAAGGCCATTGGCGTCTACACCGGCACCACCAGGGCTGAGATTGGGCAATTGGCACTGCGCCGCTGCCTGCGGACCACTGGATTGGACGGTGGTTGGATCTCCAGGGCCGTTCGGGACACAGGTGATGCTGGCTGATCCGGTGTCGAGATAGGTCGGAGTTGCGCCGAGTGACAGCGCGAGAAGATTGAGAAGCGCAAAGTTTCTTAGCATAGCGGGTTCTTTATGACTGGGCGTTGCTTTTACTTCCCTGGCGGTGGCCCGAGTTGAATGGCCAGGACATCACTCTGCCGTCGCGGCCGGACCAGGAACGGACTGTTTTTGGAATAGTTGTTGCTGCATACTCCGTCTTCGGTACAGTACCACAGCCCGTAAAACGTGTCGCAGCACCAGAGGTTGCAGGACCACGCTGGAGGCGTCCCCACGCTCCCACAGGTTGTCGGCTTAGTTGGTGGCGGCAATGAGGCTTGACAGCTAGTCGGGCAATTGACCTGTGCCGAAACTATGCCCGTCGCGACACAGACTCCCAGCCAACCTTCGTTGACGGCTCCATACTGTGCGTATTGAATTCCGGTTGCATACCCGCTGTTTACGGCGCTGAAAATGGGATTGCACTGCGGATAGATTCCGGCAAAGCCGTAAGTCCCGCTGGCGTTAAGCGAAGTCGGCGAGCTCGTGCTCCCGGCTCCCGTGAGCGAGATACAAGCCGGCCAGTAGGTCCGCGTGATGTAAAAGTTGGAGAAAGGTATACCAGTTCCGGTGGGACCGGTTTGCGAAAAGCTGTACTGTGTTCCGGCCAAGATCCCTCCGATGCTCATGGCCCAACCGGGACACTGCGCGGCCGCGAGTGGAGCGAACAGCAACGCAAGAAATAACTGGTTCATTGCTGGCCTCCTTTGCGGACCGATTCGACTTCCAACGTGGACAGCATTCGCTTTAGATATACCTGGACGTAGTTCAAACCCGCTCCTTCGGTCATCACCCCAGCGCTCACGGATGCGGGCACGCTGCGCAGCGTACTAAGAATCACGGCCGCCGTAGTCGCGTCGGCCGGCGTTCGCGGATGGCTGAGCAAGGTTTCGAGCTGGGCCAGCGTGTGGACGGAATCGATGGCCTTGGCCCAATAAGTTAATTCGCCGGTCATCTGCGCGCGCGCCACGAATAGCGGGATGGTACGCAGCGGATCGCCCTCTTCCTTGCCGCCCAAAAAGATCACCGCGGTCACTTTTACGTCGGCGGTTTTCGCGGGCGGGTTGGTGTTGGGATGCCGCCAGTGATAAACCGCATTGGGAAGGATAGGGCCAAATTGCATACTCGCCGGGTATTTGGCTGCGTAGGGCGCCCGCAAGTCGTCCAGATTGGTGCTCCAGATCAATTCAAACGAAAGCTTCTGTACCGTGGGCTGTTGCGTTTCGGTGGTGGTGGTGAGCTGGATCGATCCAGCGGTGATGCTTAGGCCGGATGTGTTGAGTAGGTCCGCGCTGATTTCGGTGGGTGTCACCGTTACCGATCGGACTACGAGAGAGTTGACGAGTGGTTGTGTGTGCGCGATCGCACAGCACAAAAACACTAAGCTTTTGCCAGTCACTTTTTCTTGTCCTCCGTCTCGCGGCAATCTGTAATATGCCGCGGTGAAGATTGTCCGATACCTCGGCGTTCCGTTTTATACGCGTCACAGGAATCCGTGCTTGCGCGCAGCACTCTTTATGGCGTGGATGGATTCGCCGACTTGCTCGACTTGCTTCAGGGCGGATTCAGCCGTCGGCTCTTTCTTTTTGCCGCTGAACCGCAGCACGAATTCGTAGTTAAGCCCAGCGCTCACCGGCCCTTGAATCCGGGCGGCGCTGACAACCGCAACGTGCCAATCCTTTGTCTCCAGATACTTCGCCACAGCTTTTAGCATCCGGTCTTCGATCGAATCGCGTGTTTTAGCCTTTACTGCTTTTCCCATTCAGGCCTTTTTTTCCCCACCGCGCCGCCGCCGCCTTCCGGGCGCTGTCCGAGCGCTGCCGCTTGGTCATCTTCTTAGCCCGCGCTTTTCCGCCCGCCTTCCCAATCTCGCGCCGCTCCTGTTCGGTTAAGCTTCGAGCGCGAGCTTCCCCACCCTTTTTCGCACCGAGTTTACCTAACGCAACAGCCGCCGGATTCTTCCGTATCTTCTTCATTCCCCTCCCCTGCTAGCTTACCCGCCTAACTACCCATAGTCAATGGGGAGTTCCACCAGTATTAATCTCGGGCGCGGAGTGTCTTTTTCTCTTGCGTACTTGCCCGCGCTATGTTAGCATGATCGTCAGTACAGTGATTCAATATCAACTCAAGCTCAGGCTGAATCGGCGACAGGAGAAGCTTCTGTCTTCCTGGCTTCCTATACTTGGATCGGTCTGGAACTTCGGATTACGGAAGATCGAGCTAAACGCGCGAGATAAGATTTACTTTTCGGCGCGAGACTTCCACAATCTATTGGCAGGGCACTGTGAGCGTTTGGGCATTCCCAGCCACACGATACAGGGGGTGCTCTCGACCGTTCACATGTCGTGGCAGCGCTGTTTCAAGGGGTTGGCGCGCAAGCCGAGACTTAAAGGAATGCGCCGTCCGCTCAACTCCATTCCGTTCCCCGATCCGATGAGGCGTCCCAAGGACGGCAAGATCGGAATTCAGGGAATTGGACGGGTGGGCTTTCACAAGCAATGGATTCCTGAGGGCAGAATCAAGTGCGGGCGGATTGTCAAACGCGCTTCCGGCTGGTATCTGTGTCTGTTTATCGATGCTCAGCCAAAAGCTATCGGGCGGATCGCCGAAGCTAGCGTCGGTATTGATCCCGGCTTCAAAGATCTGGTCACGCTGAGTACCGGCGAAAAGCTATCGCACCCGCGGGAATTCAGAAAGATCGAGAAGCGATTTGGACAAGCCCAACGCGGCTGGAATAGGCATCTAGCCAATCGTTTACAGGAGCGGGCCAAGAATCGCCGCAGGGATCGGAACCACAAGCTGTCGCGCCGGTTAGTAGCGGAGAACAAGACGATCTGTTTTCTCAAGGATAATCATCGGGCGATAGCGAAGCGTTTTGGAAAATCCGTTGGCGATAGTGGCCACGGCGGGTTGAGGATCATGCTTTCGTACAAGAGCCTTATCGGCGGTACGGAACTGATCTTCCCCGAGAATCGGAATTCCACGAGGACCTGTTCTACCTGTGGGGCCTTAACTGGTCCAATAGGCTTAGCAGGACTCAAGGTAAGGGAATGGTACTGCGGGGCCTGTGGTGCTCACCACGAGCGGGACGTTAACGCCGCTCGTAACGCGCTCATTTCCGGGCTCGGATGGAGCCACGAGAAGGTACATGCCTATGGCGTGACATCAGAAATCCCGCTTTGGGAGCATCAAACGCTTGATCAACTGATGCGAGGTATCGTGCCATGAAACATGAAGATGATATGACGACGTCGGCCGGGAAAGATTCGGCTTTGTCCCGACCACTAGCATCCAAGGATGCCCGGCCTCGGGTAGGGGCATCCTCAGAGCCCGATCTTGTCCGCTCACAAGTAGACCGTTCCTGGATTCCCCTGGCCGATCCTGCGGATAAGTTGGGGCACCCGTCTTCGGTCGATGGCGGCGCTCCGGGCGAAGAATTGGATGTCTGGATTGCTGAGCATTGCCTTGGCTGGCGGTTCGTGCCTCGCGGGACGATGATGCTCGGTGGGTGGGTTGCGCTAAATTCCCATTGGCGCGACGAGAAAGGCAATTCCCGTTTATGTCCCGGATTTTCAACTGGAATCTCTGATGCCTGGAGCGTGGTGGAGCGGATGAGGGAACTGGGCTGGCATGCCACCGTGAATGCAGCCTCTACAACCGAGCGGCCCGCTGCTCACTGGACTGACGATTGGCACACTTGTTTCTCAAAGACTGACGACGACGAGCCTCACTATCAAGCGTTCGCAGCCACCGCCCCGCTCGCCATCTGCCTCGCCGCCAAAGCCACCCTCGAGGCGAAGTTATGAAACAGCCCACTCTGAAGACGCTCATTCTCGAGGTCGAGAACTGGAATTTGAAATATCCGGTAGGAACGATGGTCGAATATCATCCAGTGATTTGAGCCCCTGAGTTCCGATTACGGAAGACGCGCAGTGAAGCCTCTGTGCTCTCTGGCCATACGGCGGTGGTGTGGCTCGAAGGCGAGTCTGGCTGCGTTGCGCTGGAGGCATGTGTGCCGGTGACATCATGATGAAGCACTCTTTCGCCTCGCGCCGATCTGGCATACGGCGCGGTGAAGAGGCTGCCGATGACCGGACGATCCGTTTATGAGCGAGAAACGATTCGCCCAAGGAGATCGGGTGCGGCAGAAGTTCTCCGGCATAGCCATCGTTAGAGAGCGCATCGGCACCATCGTCGCGCCCTCGAAGTATCGGGGGGATTGGCTTGTGAAATGGGACGACGATCCAAGCCCGAAGCCACGCCTGGTCCCGGTATACGAGCGAAGTCTTGAGCCCGAGATTGATCCCGGAGGACCGGTCTAATGAAATGGGAAGTTGAACTTAATATCAGTGGCACAAGTTCCATCCTGGTCGAGGCGAACACGGCTGACGAGGCCCGCGAGATTGCCGAAAACTTGCGGGTTGAGGTCGATATCTTTCTTCCACCGGAATCAGTGGACGATTCTGGCTTTGATCGGATCGCCGATTGCGAAGTGCGTGGTGTTTTCGAGTACGACGAACCAATACGGGACTTAGAGCAATAAACGATGACCAAAACCGTACACATATGCCTTGATATCCGGGGGTTTCTAAAGAGCCACATGCTCTCTGGCGAGTTCGATGGAATGTTCCGTGATGACGACGGACGGAAACTGACCGCAGACGAAGCCAAGGACATGCTCCTGGATCAGCTCGTGTTAGGCAGGAAAGTTCTGCCCTACGGGCAATGCGAGGGCTTCAGCTATGAAACCGGGTGTCCAGGCCACGAAGATCCCGAATCGAGCCCGGTTGTAAGCAACTCGCCTGATAGCTCTGAGCCAGCTTCAGGGACGTGACAGTTTGTCTGAGGGACTCCTTGGTAAAAAGAATCGAAACAGTAAATGAAGCCATCACGTAACAAGTCTCATCTCGCGTTCATAAAATCATTACCGTGCCTTGTACACGGTTGCCAACGATGGGTTGACCCTTGTCATGTAGGGCCACACGGAACGTCCCAGAAGGCGTCAGACACTCAAGTTGTTCCGCTATGCCATCTGCATCACAGAATCGACAAATTCGCTTTGGACAAAGGCCGGCGTAAATTCGAGGCTCACTATGGAATCGATCTGAACGCCGTGATCGCGCGGCTGACCGAGAAGCCTCAGTTATCCATTCGGAACGGGAAGTACGTCGCCCAACTGGGATCGGAGGAGTACATCGTGGGACCACTGGCAATTGGTATTAGGCAAGCGGCCAGCCGAACCTTGGTGTTCTTCCGGGAATGTTACATTGAATCGGCGCGCCGAAGGAAATCCATGGAGAGTTCGACAAGGGAGGCGGAGCGACAGGCCTCGTGAGTTCCCGGTTTGGTCTCTTCCGATATTTCACAAGCTCCATAGCCTGGCTATTCATGGGCTGGAACCTCTGCAACTGGATTGAAGTGCGGCCGCTCACGCACGAGGTCGTTGAATACGGCAGGCTATTCAAGGAGCTGAACGGGAAGTTCGACGGGCTCAACAAGCAGGTTGACGAAGTAATGGCCCGCAACGAAGCAACTGTCGGATCCTTCCGTAAACTGGTCGATGAAGCGAATTCAAATACCCAACGATCCAATGCCACAGCAGTAAGAGCCATGCGGGAATGGCGAAGTCTTTGCTCTGACTATAACGAACTCGCCGGCGAATTAAACCAGTATCCGGGACATGATCTGAGTCGAATGAATTGTCTGGTTACGGTCAGAAGGAAATGAATTGAACGTTTCGCGCGGCCCTGGAGTCGCCGCGCTGGGGGAGAGGATGCTATGACCCGACGTTTGGCGTTGATTGCCTTCGCGTGGATACTGAACGCGCCAGGTCAGAACAAGAAACTACGTCTCCGCGTCACTGTTCCCCATATCGCCAAGCAGGACATTCTCGGTATCATGAGCGATTTCTTTGGGCGAGGCGATGAGCGGGCCAAGCAGAAGATTGCGGCGGTTATTGACCGGGTAGATGAATTAACTCTGGTCATGACTACAGCGCCGGGAGATACGATCGAAGTTGAACTACTGTGAGTTTAGGCCGCCCCTTCGTTTATATGTATCCGTGCCCCAAATGTGACGGCGAACCCGATGCTCTGGCAGCGGTGCCCTGGGGGAAAGTACCGAACACGGTGCCCCAATTCGCGCCCTACATTTGCGGACTTTGTGGAAGTCTGTTGCTCACAAATCTGCTGACCGACGAGCTCTTCGTTATCCCCGAATATGGTATCGAGATGCTCAAGCGCAATGAGGCCCTGTGGACGGAGATCTCGCGTTTGCAGGAAGAAATCCGCCGGCTACCAAAGCGACGCCCGGTACTCCGATGATCGCAGGTTTCACGATTCATCCCGCCTACATCGCGGCTATACGCTGGTCGAAGCGAGGCTCCTGCGGGAATGCCGGCTGCACCGATCCGGAGTGCCGCTGCGCCTTCTGTGACCTTCCCATTGGTGTCGCAGAAGATGACCCGAGATGGGACGAACATTCGGAATACTGTGATGATTGCGATCTATGCCGGGATCGCATACCGATGATCTTATTTCGGGGTGAAGGAAAAGCGATGGAGCAGGCCCAATTCCATCAATACTGTTTCGAGAAGATCGCCCATTTCCGCTCGGGCGTTCAAAAGAACGAGTCCCCAACGTGCTGAAACCTCAGTTCAGCACGAGACGGAAGAAAGCTCTGAATAGTCGATGATGACCTACGAACTAATAACCAGTGACGGCCGATCGGCTATCAAATGCCTGCGCTGCGGACTGACTTCGCATAATTCGAACGACGTCGAGCAACTCTTCTGCGGAAATTGTCATCGCTGGCACACCGAGGAGCGGATAGGCGTATTCCAGGAGCGGGTTCGCGTACCCGCCGGCATCGTTAATCTTCCAACGGTGTTTCGAGAGATCGCCAAGAAAGCGAACGCATTCGGGTTGCAGGGTTTTGAAGTACTGGATGTTGAATACGGACTCGATATCCAGAAAGCGAAACGCTACCTGTTGGCCGGTCAGGAAGTTCCGCCTGATGTCCCCGTGTACGTGACCATCACGTACCGGAAGCTTGCCTGACCTTAGGCTGCAGCGCTCATGGCCTTGGCTTTGACGTTCTTGGCCATGTGTTCGACGGTCCCAAAATAGCTCTCCACGCTCGCCTTGTGCTGCGCCACGAGATCGGCAAGTTTGGACCCGTTCAGTTTGCCACGGTTTATCAAGTCCGCCATGTGCGTAGTGATCATCCCCAGCAATGTGGCCGGGAAGATCTGTTCCAATAATTCCTCGATGGTAGCCTCGCCAGAGTGAGTGTGGAGCGTCGTTCCGGCTGCGTTCTTTCTCCAACCAGGCTGTCGACCGCGGCGTTTCGCTGGCGTGGTCAGGTTATTATTCTGGGGCTGTTGAGCGGAGGCGGCTGGTCTTCGTGGCATGGAATAAATTTTACCCCTGTTAATTTCCGATTGCAAGCAAGTTTATTTGGGATTTCCATCGTCTCGTGCCGCCCTGGAGTTGCGGCACGTTGGGGACTCGCGCCCGAAAACCCGGATCTGCGTGCACATGACCGGACTGCACGGGCCCCCCGACATGAGTGCTCGCACCCGTTGACAGGAGGGTGCGGACGAGCTGATCTTGCGTTGCGTTGCCTTTCTTTTCTCATGAGAACTTTGAGGCTCAGCTTAGCTAGCTAGCTTTTATTTTTCAGTAAGAGAGAAGTAATACCTTACTGGAACTTCGAAGTCCGAACTGGAGTCGCCCATATTGGGGTACTAGAGTTACTGAAGTTACCGGAAGTACTGGAGTCCTGGTGTTTTTTGGAATCGAGGCTCTTCTCAACTACGGAACGTAGGCTGTTGACTCTGGGCCGTTCGCCCTCCGGGGAGCGCCGGCGGACCGGGATGCGTGGGGTAGTGTGCGGGATTATCGAACAAGTAGCGTTCGAATTATCCTGCCGCCTTTTATTGATTTCTTGATCCGTGCGCGGTGATAGCCAGGCTCGATCTCGGCGCCCGCCTCAAGCTCTTTTAAGACCTGAGCCTTTGCTTCGTCTACTAGACTTTGGGACTCCAAGATTCCGAGCAGAGTCTCTTGCAATACGAGCCTTTTCCGCTGAGGCAAGCGCTTTTGCGGCAGTGTTACTACTTTCATGCGAGCCCGGTCCCGTCGAAAAAGCCTTCAGCTCCTCACGCATAACTTCGCGAATCGAACGTGAAATAGTACTAGCTAATTGTTGCGCTAATTCCCCGAACAATTGCTGAGGAATAATCAACGACTTATTCTGATCGTTTGTTACAGAGGAGTCAATATTTTTTTCCGCTCCCAGGGACAGCCATTGCTCCAGCGCTTCGGTGACGATATCTTTGGCGGCGATACCTTGATTGCCGGCAATTCCATTGAGTCGCCTTCGCAGGCTCTCTGGTACCTCGGCACTCAGCATCACCATACCAGGCGGGAGCGCGGATTTTTTAGGCACCTATCTTCCCTTTCAAATCATGCGCATAAGAGATAGACACCAAAAAACTGAGCCACTCACCCTATTTCCCTATTGCAAGGGAAACAGGGAATCTCTTATACTGTTCCATGTCTAGGCGTAGATAAGCGTAGATCAAGTTATGACTGAAAGGCAATCTCTCACGAGAAGTGAGATGAGGAAAATACTGCAAAGACATCGCGGTTCTATGGTTAGGATTGCAGCCCAGGCCGAAGCAAACGCGATGTACGTCACTGATGTTTTGCGCGGTCGCAGAGGTTCCGCGTCGGCGCGGGCCCGGCGGATTCTCGACGCAGCTCTCGCTGAAGCGCTCGCCCTGTTAGAGCAGGAACGGGCGGAACAAGGAACGGCTGCGTGAACGCAAATTTCAAAGATCAATCCGGAGCGCCCTTAGAAAGCGCCCCGGAAGTGACAGTGCCCTCCGAAAAAGCCAACCATCACGCGGAGCAGAATAACACAGCGCCGCGAAAACCTCGACGCCGTTCCGCCTATATCGCTCAAAACAAGAGAACTGCTTTACTAAGCGAGGCGCTGCGCCACAGCATCCTCGCGGATCTGAAAGCGGGTCTCGGTGAACAGGCGATCGCGATCAGCCACGGCGTGAAGGAATCGGAAGTCCGCAACGTGAGAAAAGTTCATCTCACATTGACCGAGCGCGTGGCGGCGATCCTGCACCTGCACCAACGATGCCCTTATTACGCAGATCGCCCAGCGGCTCGTTGCGCGGATGATGATATCCGGAAACTTGACAGAGATATGCGGGAAGAGGAAGGTGCGGCGTGACCAGAATTCAAGAACTCAAGATTCCTATCCGCGCCTGGCTGAGATCCGGACCGGATTCCTGGTTGGCTGCGTTACTCGCCCACGCCCAGGATGGCAAGCTCGGTTTCTATAGTTGCTGCTGCTTAATCGGAAGCCGCACCGCATCACACGCTTTGCGACCGGCCTATGCCGCTGGCGTCGCCTTCGTTAGAGAATACCAGAATAATCCAGAATTTGCTCGCTTCCTCGATCATCTATGTCGAGCGCGCATGTTGGAAGGAGCTGGCGAAGCTGAACGCGCCTTTGGCTCCCTAGGGAAAGACGATGCCGAGCGCCGCTGCCGCTTGATTCCTATGGTCCGGGCGGAACTGAGACTCCGGGATAATGAGCGGAGCGCTCGGGAAGAGCCCGCAATCTTCAACGCGCGCGTTGACAGGAGCGCGCGAAACGGGAAAATGGAAGAATCGGCTGTTGTATGATGCTCTCGGAAAAGACATCGAAACTAGCGCATTGGCTGGAGCGTCGTTCAAACTTTCAACTCTGGTTAATCACGTCGGTACCAGCAATTCTGCTGGGTCTCATCGCTGTACTTTTAAGCCAGTCGCTCTCTCAAGATACGTGTTTCGTGGACCCGATCGGGGCCTTGCAGTGTTTGACAAAGTAGAAGACGCGGCATAAAGACCGCGCAATGGCTGAAATAAACTTCCCCTGGGGAGGGGCGTAGGAAGAAGGTTCTTGCATGGACCGCAGTTCCGGTTCAGCTCCGCCGTCATCCGAGTCGTCAGGCGCTTCGACTCCCGAGTATCATGGTGAGGTGCTGGTGCGAGAGACCAAGCGCGGCCGCAACGGTCAGCCCAAAGGTAACGCGCGTCCAACAGGTCTCTACGATGCTTTCGAGGAGATCATCGCTCGTGCCGCCGAAGCCGGCGTAAAAAAAGCGCTCAACATGAGCGAGGCCACGAACAAAAGATTGTTGACTGTGGAAGAGGCGGCGACCTACCTCGGATTTAGCGTTCCGACAATCTACAACATGATCGCCTCGGAGGAATTACGGGCCGTAAAGCCACCGAAGATTAAAGTAACCAGACTCGACATCCAGGATCTTGATAACTGGATCGCCAGAAACAAAGTGGCCTCCTGATGCGAATGAATTTCAAGAACGGTTTTGTACGTTTCGCGCCGCCCTGGAGTTGCGGCGCTGGGGGAGACTAGCGTTGGCTTTGGTTCAACTGGAAAGTTCGGAGCGTAAATTGGCCCGCGTGTTTCCGCGAAGGAACAAGGCGACGCCTGATGATGCGCTGGCCTTCTACGGTCCGCCGCCGAATCTTTTCCCCGAAGCCTTCTCCGGGGTCGACGAAGTTCATCTGGATGTCACCTTCACGCTAGACAAGCCCAAGGCGGAGACTTTAGCGGAGCAATGGACGCATATCGCGCCAGTAAAGATTGGCGGCGTTGCATACGGCGATCCTGGTCGCGAGTTCGTTCCTGGCCGATACATCAAGCATGGCTACACTTTTACATCTCGTGGCTGCCCGAGGCGTTGCTGGTTTTGTTCAGTCTGGAAGCGTGACCCAGTTCCGCGATTGCTCCAAATCCAGGACGGTTGGAACATTCTCGACGATAACCTGCTCGCCTGCCCAGAACCTCATGTGCGTGCGGTGTTCGCCATGCTGGCGCGTCAAGGGCGGCGTGTCGAATTCACCGGCGGCCTAGAAGCTTTAGCCCTCCAGGATTATCAGGTCGGGCTACTCGCGGACTTGAAGCCGCGACCGAATTGTTTTTTCGCTTATGATCCCGGAGACCCATTCGAAACGCTGAAGAGTGCTGCTGATCGGATGCTGGCAGCGGGATTTACGGCCTGCTCGCATCGGCTACGGTGTTATGTGCTGATCGGCTATCCCAAGGACACGTTCACGCTCGCGGAGAAAAGGCTCAGCGACATGGTGGCGATCGGCTTCACGCCACACGCGATGCTTTGGCAACCGGAAACGCAAAGCGCGGAGAAGCACCGACCCGGTCCAGAATGGGAAAACTTTCAACGCAAATGGGCTAGGCCGGCGATCATTCACCGGTCGCCCACAAGGGATGAAGGGTGGCTGATCCCCAACGCGCCATATGCCAGATTGGCGCGAGACGTACAAAACTTGAGGCCTAATTAATGCCTAATAAATTAGCCTCGGGAACAGTGATACAGCGTCGTTATAGAACACGGGAAGGTGATTTCACAAAAACCAAAGTCTGGTATGCAAGATATTACGTCAACGGTGAACGGCGGGAAGTAGCTACCGGAACCGAGAACCGGGACGAAGCGATCAAGTTCCTGCGCCGTCAAATGGCGGGACTCGCCACACAGATAGGCGGGGAGCCCGAGCGCGTCCGCATGGGCGATCTGTTTGACTTGTTGCTGGCCTGGTACGCCAAAAAGGAACGGCGGACCACCTACGACCTGAAATACATGATCGAAAAGGAAACCGGCTTGCGCGCCTGGTTCGGGAATATAAAGGCGTCGAATGTGACATCGAGCGAGATCGATCGTTTCATCGCCTGGCGCCGCCAGCACAAGCCGCGGCCGGCCAACGGCACGATCAACCGCGAGCTGGCCTATGTTCGAAGAGCCTTGAAGCTAGGCGAACGACAGGATCCGCCTCTCGTCGGTCGCGTCCCAAAATTCGATATGCTTCCTAACGGCGATGCGCGCGAGGGAACGCTTGAGCATGAACAATACCGGAGTGTGAGAGATGCCCTGCCCTCCTACGCCCGGATCGCGCTGGTGATCGGATACCATACGGGAGCACGCAAGGGCGAGGTCTTGAGCATCCTCCGCGACAAGGTGAATCTCAAAGCCGGGCGCATCGAGTTGCTTTCACGCTCGGTGAAGAATAAACACGCGCGGTTCCTACCCATCTACGGACAGATGGGACCGGAAATCGAAATGGCATTAGCGGCTGGAAATCCCGCCTGTCCGTTTTTGATCCAGCGCAAAGGCAAGCGCGTATACGATTTTGAGAAATCCTGGGCGACGGCCTGCGAGATGGCCGGAGTTCCCCAGTCCCTGTTTCATGATTTGCGGCGGACTGCGATCACCAACATGATCGAAGCCGGCTTCTCGGAGAAAGAAGCCATGGAGATCTCCGGGCATCTCACGCGCGATGTCTTCGACCGCTATCACATCGTGAGCGAGCGGCGCCTGAAAGAGATGGCGAGCCGGCTTGAGATTCACATGCGGGCCAAGGAAGAAGAAGCGGTGGCCGCAGCGAACGGATCAATTCAATGAGAAAAGCGGGCGAAGGCTCTATCTTTCAAAAGCCCTATCGGGATCGGCAGGGTAACTTGTGTCGCACAAAAACTTGGTACTTTAAGTACCGAACTGGATCGCGGGTAATTTGTGAATCTACTGGTTCCGAGAATCGCGCCGTCGCTGAGGAGAAACTAAAACAGATTCTCTTGGACCTCGGTTCGTTCAGCAAGCAAGTCCGCAACGAGATGCAGACTGCGGTAGCTGAATTAAGAGCCGTTCGGGAATCGAACCAGGTAACAGTCGGATCTACATCCGAGCTGATCGCCGCAGTGCATCTGCTGAATGCCGGCTACGATGTTTTTCGTTCCGTTTCCCACTGTGCGTCTTGCGATTTAATCGCGATCCGGGGAAATACAATCCTGCGGATAGAGGTAAAGACCAGGGGATCGGTCAAAGGAAAAGCTCAAAAGCCATCGATCAGTGATCGCAGCAAGTTTGATCATTTGGCGATCGTGGCGCGTGGTTTAGGTGTTGTGTTTGACCCCGAGTTGCCATGCCTGACCCCGGAATACGGGGTCAGTTGCGGCGAGTGAGCAAAACGCGTATGATACCTAATTGGCTTTTCTTTCATAGCGTTGGGCCGGTAGCTCAGTTGGTAGAGCATCGCACTTTTAATGCGAATCAGGCCTATCCTCGTATAGCTCCATGTACTAAATCCTCAGCAAAAGCCCCTATTTCATTCCATTGGCCTATACCGGAATGTCGCGATACGGGGTCAGTCACGGGGTCAGTCAAAAGGGCGTGCCGTCCGCCTCCACATGCCGGCGTCTCCCTAAAACAATGCGCACAAAATCCGAGCCCTGGCCGGGGCATCGGAGTGTTACGCATCCTGGAAACGCCGGATGCAGACGTGTGGAAACAAACGTCTTTATTTTCCCACGCTCATTCCCGTCTCCTCAACTGAGTATCTTTCCTAGTCGCGCACGGCCAGCACGGCTTTTCAAAGGTTCACTCGAGTGCTCAATTCGAATTACAAAACGCCGGCGATCGCCGAGGATGGGATACGCCGATGAGCGCCTCCGCAGTAGCAGTACGAAACAGAGCGTCGCGATCGCGCCGCATGCCTGTTCCGGAAGACCTGAAGAGACAGGTCGAAGTTCCAAGCTCCAACTTTGTGGCGATGACCAGACCCTTTCTGAAAGTGGTCATCAGCAAATGTTCGGCCGGACTGGAGAAGGATATCCTTCTGCTGCTGGCGATGGGCTCTTATGGGGGATCCCAGAACGAAGATGGCACCTGGAATCATCCGGAATTTGTCGAGCTCCCTGCGAGCGAGGTCGCGGAGCAAACCAATACCACCGAGGACGGTGTTGAGAAGGCATTTGCCGCGCTCGAAGAACGGAAGTTGATCCAGTGTCGAAAGCAAGGAAATACCAATCGGTATCGCCTTTGCGTCGAAAATTTTGAAACGGCATCGGAACGCGAAGCGCGTGTACTCCCCCGCAAGCCGGCGGCGCGTGCCGAGTCCATTCAGACTGTGGCACCTCATGAGCCGCTCATGCTGCTCCCGGGCGCCAAGAGCCGGCCGATTGCGCTCCGGGATGATCTCAGAGTCCGCTTTTATAACAAGATCGGAAGCTCTCTTTCGGTGCTGCCGAAACTTCAGGGCGAAAACCTGCAAATCTTAATCGCTCCTTCTGGCGAAGATAAGGCGATGGCAACTTCCCGGACTCCAGTTAGGACACCCGCGCAGGCTACAGAAACTACAACCATTAACAACCCGATCAAATCTAAACCTGAGCCCTCCGGGGTTCCTGATAAAGCCCTGGCGGAGATGCGCGAATTCCTCAATCGCTGGTGCCGGCCGCGGTTAGGGCCGTGCGACGATCACACAGCGAAGCTGGCGTTAAAGGCCAAGGGGGCAGCCGCCTATGAGGATTGCGCGCGCCGCTTGAATACCAGGCTCCCGAGATTGGAGCGAATAGGTTGGGGCTTGGTGGTGCGAATTATCGGTGACGTCGGTGAGGCCGCAGCGAAGGCTAACGATCAACGCTCCAGTCTCAGTCCAGAGGAGCTGACGGAGTTGGAACAGTTTACTGAGCGTCAAAAGCGGCGCCTGAAGGGATCCTAAAATGGCAACCCTAATCAAATCTCCACTCACTGATGACTGGCGAGATGCCTGGGGAAATTCCTTTGACCGTCTTGTCGACTTTGCCGTATCTGGAATTGTGAATTCCGAACCAGGACCTTTTCGCTATGAACCAGAACATTACCCTGGATTGGTTATTAAACAAGCTATTGACCAGGTTGAATCAGCACGAGGACGAAGATTGACAGATGTACCTATACCAAGTCCTGGAATTTCACACGTTATAGAAACTTCTGTTTTTTGTTTGGACCCTCAGCAGTCATTGTCTCCGCCTGAAGCGAACAGGGACATTCGACCGATTGCAAATACCGGATACTCCGGCGTGAGGGAGAAGAGAAAAAAGCAAGGGCTTCAACAGCCGATGTTTGAAGGAGTCATGTGAAATATTTTGAAGGCGTGAAGGAGGGGAACGAATAGATGTGGCTCTACGTGCCCTCAGCCTGTTCACCGGAGGTACTGCCGGACTGGACCTCGGACTCAGAATCGCGCTTGGCTCAAATGTTCGCTCAGTCTGTTACGTGGAGAACGAAATTAAAGCCGTCGAGCTTTTGGTTACGCGTATTCAGGAAGGGTCAATTGACGACGCTCCGATCTGGTCTGATGTCCGCACTTTCGATGGATCGGAATGGCGCGGTGAAATCGACCTCATCTGCGGTGGTTTCCCGTGCACCGATTTATCCGTGGCCGGTGATCGAAAAGGAATCACTGCGGAAACCGCATCCGGTCTCTGGTTTGAGTTCGCACGGATCATTCGCGACGTTCGACCCGGATGGGTGTTTGTGGAGAACGTCTCAGGAATCCTTGTTCCCCACTCCGACGACGAAGAACCTAGCTGGGTTTTACCAGCGGGGCTGTGGTTTGTTCTTGGAGCGCTTTCCGAACTCGGGTTCGATGCGGAGTGGATTACTTTTCGAGCGTCCGACGTGGGCGCCGCCCAGGAGAGAAACAGGACGTTCATTCTGGCCCGCGAGCGGGGCCGCACAGATGAACGATGGGGAGCGCCCGGAGAGCTGGTATGCGCGGCAGGCTGCGCTCAAGGAGAAGGGCTGCAACGGCAATGGCGCGGGCGTCCCGCTGGCGATCGCGACCAAGGCTTGGGCGACGGCGAACGCTCCGAACGGCGGACGCGTGATGTCCAGGGAGGACGTGGAGGCGAAGGGCGCAACGGCCACGGGGAAGCGGCAAGTCGACCTGGAATCACAGACCCGGCACTGGAGCACGCCCCAAGCGCACGACATGGCTCCGGGGAATCGGGATCGGGTGGGCCGGTACGGAACGGAGCACGGAGGCCGGAACCTGACGGACGAAGTAGTGAAGTGGTCAGCGCCGCGATCGGAGGATGCCGAGAGTTGCGGGAACCATCCGAGATCCGAGGGAGACAGCCTGACCGGACAGGTTCGGAATTGGGCGACAGCGGACGCCAATACCAGCACGCGCAGCAACGGAGTAATGGGGCCGAATCTTCGGGAGCAGACACAGAACTGGGCAGCGCCAACCTCGACGGAAGCGCGTCAAGGCTACCAATCCCGTCCGGAAGGAATGGCCAGCCGACAGAACCAGGAGAGCCTTACGACGCAAGCCATCGACTTTTCCCGCCCGGACAAGGCGCATGGCACGAGCGAAGGCACGTTAACGGAGGCGATACCCCGTGGTTTACCTGCGTTGACGGTAGAGCGTTTCGAATCGCTAAGGACTCGGATGCTGAAGCATGGGCGGAAATTGGACGAGACGCGCGTTGGCTCTACCCTGCGGTTGAACCCGGCTTTCGATGCATGGCACATGGGCTTTCCCTGGTGGTGGACCAGGAAAGAACCGATCAGCTTCGCTGCTTGGGACTTGCGGTCGTACCTCTTCAGGCAGCGCTTGCGTTTACAGAACTTATGCGGAGATTCCAAGTAAGAGAAGGCTAATTATATTTTGGTCCCACAGACACACTCTCGCGTCCCTGAAGCTGGCTCAGACCTACTTGACCAGCGTGCGGACGGACGTGTACTCGCTCCTTACTACGAGCATTCCGGCGTGACCCTCTATCTCGGAGACGCACTGGACGTGTTGCGCCGCTTGCCCGATGAGAGCGTGCATTGCTGCATAACGAGCCCTCCGTATTTTGGACTTCGGGATTACGGCACGGCCGAATGGATGGGAGGACTCCCGGATTGTGATCACGTCTACAACCACGGGACGCAAGGCACGAGTGGGCAACGGGCGGATCGGACATTCACCGCCCAGGCCGTTTACAAGGATGAATGCCGCAAATGCGGAGCCCAGCGCGTCGACCGGCAACTCGGGCTGGAGCGAACCTACCCTGAATACATTGAGCGCCTGGTGGGGATCTTTCGCGAGGTGCGGAGGGTATTACGGAACGATGGGACGCTATGGCTCAATTTGGGTGACACGTTCTGCAATTCGGACAAATGGGGCGGGGGCGGAGCGAACACTGGTAAGCATACACGAAGCGCTGACGGTAGCGTCCCATCATGGACAGCCGTGCGCCGAAAATGGGCGGGTGCGCCGGGGATAAAACCTAAAGACCTGCTCGGTATTCCCTGGCGTGCTGCTCTGGCGCTCCAGGAGGATGGCTGGTGGCTTCGTTCTGAGATCATCTGGCACAAGCCCAATCCGCTTCCCGAAAGCGTGCTTGATCGGCCGACCAAAACGCATGAGCAGATCTTTCTTCTGGCGAAGAGCGAACGGTATTTTTACGACGCTGATGCGATCAAGGAACAAGCCTCCGATGACACACACGCACGCTATGCACGAGGTCGCAGCGACACTCACAAGTGGGCGGATGGCGGTCCTGGTAGTCAGACCATCGCGACAAATAAACCAGGATCGAAGTTCGCGCGCCCCTCAGGCGTTAATCCCAAGTGCGCCGAGCCGGGAAGTGGGATACGTCAAAACGAATCATTCAGTGCCGCTGTTAAGGACGTGGTTGAGTACCGTAACAAGCGGTCAGTCTGGGTCGTGCCGACGTATCCCTTTCCGGAAGCCCACTTCGCGACATACCCGCCCGCGCTGATCCTGCCCTGCGTCCTGGCCGGTTGCCCGGTAGGCGGAACGATCTTGGATCCGTTCTCGGGTGCGGCGACTACGGCCCTGGTGTCCAAACAAAATGGGCGGCGTTGCATTGGGATCGAATTGAACGAGCGGTATCTCACAATGTCGATCAAGCGGCTGAGACAGGATGTGCTGTTCGGTACCGAAACCGATTGCACGCCGACGGATGAAGTAGCTCTGAGCCAGCTTCAGGGTCGTTCCAGATTGTCTGAGGGACTCCTTGGCAAAACCTTGGAGATCAAATCATGAAATACCGCGCTGTAATTCAATATACCAACGGAGCATCGGGTAAGCCTTATCAGAGCTTCGGCGAAAGACTCGATCTATTAAAGGAATGGTGCCGTATAAGGGTCAGGAAAGAAGTAGACGGTACTCCACAACCAGATGGTACTGAAGCAGTCATTTATGAATCGATAGAGAAGCCAGTGTTTAGAGCAGTCAAAAGTTCGGATTTAACCAATGAACCGGTAATTACGGAAAGTCAGCAGTGAATGTTATTCCGTTTCGCGCCCTCCTGTCAACGGGCGCGGTGAGGAGGGGGTGGGTTCCCCGGTAGTCCGTTTATTTGTGAAGGAGCCAAACCGTGAAAAACGAAACGAAGAACGAGTCACCAATTGAAACGACACCGATCCGACTGTCGGTCGAAGAGACCCGATGGATTATTCGTCTCACGGTCGCCGGCAAGCCTATGCCAGGCGATTACCACTGCAATGCTTTGGCGGAACTTGGCATCTTGCGGCGTACCGAATTGAGCGAGGAAAAGGACACCGCACTTAAGATCAGTGAATGTTGGAAGCGGGCGAAGGCGGGCTTTATTTTGAAGGATGAGGTGAAGGTGCATCAGGCAATGCACGATCTGGAACGGCTAACGACTGACCGGGACCGTCACGATACCAAATATCTATTCTCGCTGACCGACCTTGGCAAGCAAATAGCACGCGGTATCAATGTGCGCCTGAACGGCGGTCCGAAAACCGAGCGAATGATGGCGCGCAGCAGTGGACGGCCCTGAAAGAGATGGCCATGAACCAGCCAATAGGTCGAGACCTGATCCCCAACGTGCCCGTGCTCCAGGAGGGCACGAGACGGAGCAAGGGTCTCAGTGTAAGTAAGGCAATGAAACCGCAGATTGATTTAGTCACGGTGGAAATAGAGAAACTATTGAAGCACCCGAGGAAGTGTGTGCGCCTGGACGCATCCTCTCAACTTTGTTGGTATGGCCGAGTGAGTCACGTGGATGAACTTTACGTACTGAGATGGGAGACTATTCGACCGGCTGATCCGGCTAAGGGCGTGATCGTGAAGACGAATGATCTCCAGTACTTCATTTCAGTTGTTCAACGGGTACTAACTGTTAGATCGAGGAATGTGACTGCCATACCGAATAAGAAGTCTGTTATTTCCACAGGTGTTAATAAATTGAGGAAAAGAGCATGACTGCATGAAAGATACTGCTCATAGTTTGACGCTTGCATCATCGACCGAGAAAGGTTCGGCTTCGTCCGTGCGCGCTCCGAGCAGTCCCGAAGAGATGGCTCAGTGGGTAATGGAAGAGCAGGGGCACATCGTGGTAGCCGGACACAAGGAGGCTTCAATCAAGCAAGTGCTTCCAGGTCTCAACAATGTGTTGGGCCGTCTCCATCATCCGACGGTCGTTGTGGGAGAGGCCACTGCCTCTGAGTTCATTGCTCAGATTGAACGCTTCTATCCCAAGTCCTTGCCCGAACCCAGGCGCTTGATCGACATACAGCGCTATCGATATTTCTACAAGCGCTTGATCGACATACAGCGCTATCGATATTTCTACAAGGTGATAGCCGAATGACTCACACCGTACAGCCCTCACCAGTCCGATATGCCATGCCGAGCCAGGATTACGAACCGAGCCTCTCCATGGAATCACCGAAGCCCGTATCCCGCGCCACGAAAAACCACGCATCGAAGTCACAGGAAAAGACCAAAGCAAAAGCAGCAGAGAGAACTTACGATTATGACTACCCGGACTGACCTATTTCAACAGCATCTCGACAAGTGTTCACTGTGCGGGAATCATCTGGAACTATGCGGGATAGGTCTGGTATTGCTGCAACTGGTTTCTGAAGAGGCTTTGAGAAAGATCGAAGTGAAATTGAAAAAGCTGCCCATTGTTGAATTAGCTAAATCACGGGCTGCTATTGGATTCCTTAAGTATATGCAAGATTCTTTTTTGTTGGGACCCTTGACCACGCGTGTCCTGGATGCCCCTGGCATACCCGAAAAGACAGAAAGGACTTTATGAATCTCAAATTAAGCGAGGCCATCAGGCTAGGTGCTTTGAATGGACCCCAATTGTTCGGGGTCTTGTTTGACCGAACGGGCGCTAGTTGCGCTCTGGGCTCCGCGCTCCTGGCTGTTGCTCCGCGCGAAGGGTGGGGGTGGGACTGTCGCAGCAAGTGGGACAAAGTCTATCGTATTTTTCCCATTCTGACCACCATAGTACCGAGATGCCCTAACGTTTATTGCGACCGTTTCTGGTGCCCATCAACAGTGCATGAAATGATCGTGCACCTGAATAATGAGCACAGGCTGAGCCGCAACGTGATCGCCTATTGGGTCGAGAGTATCGAACGTGAATCCCCGGTCGAACCAACAGGTGAGGTAGCTCTGGCCCGCACGAGCTTGCGCTCAGAAGAATGCGGGAGCCAGCCTCAGGGTTCCGCAAGTATGTCTGAGGGACCCAAACATAATCATGCCGATCTTACAGAAAAAGTAATGGTATGAGCTGGGACCTCGCAACCCTGGCACATTGGGACGATCTGCAGAGGCAGGTAATCGCAATACGTGACCACGTTGGGCCGCAAGCAGGCGGATCAAAGGCCATGGAAGTTATCAACGAATACATGCGGGGAGTCTCAGAAGCAGCCCGCCGGGATTTGAAACTGGATGAGGCGGATCGGAAGGCCTTAGCCAAACATCTTGCCGAATCTCTAAGACCTTTAGCTCATACGGAGGATCGGTAAATCTTATGAAGGGAATTATGGAACGTTTCGCGCTGCCCTGGAGTTGCAGCGCGGTGAAGAGGGGCCGACGCCCCGGCAGTTCGCTTAATTGAAAGGAGAACGTCGAATGTTATTTTCAAAATCAAAAGACCAAACCGGCGAAGTCATTAAGGACGGTCTGCGTCGAACTAAACCGCTCGCGACCTACGATGAGAACGATTCCATACTGCTGGAGCACCAAAGGCTCGCGGCAAAATTAGGGGTACGCACCATCTCTGGAACGGGGGTGCGAGCGCTGGTGTCCGTTCTCGAGGAAATAGGCGCGCGCATCTACGATTTCGACCAGGTCGAAGCCTTCATGACTAAGAAAGCGGAGGACGCCAGACGGGAGTGGCACTGGTATCCCTTGCGTGCCAGCGATCAAAATGTGATTCGAACGCAGGACACCGAGAGGCGCCGTATCGGGGACTATAGTTGGAGCCGCGACTCAGGATCTTTCTCGACGCAGCTCTATCCCGAGATCGTTCCACTTCCAGTATTGATGACGGCCGATTCCATCGTTGAGAAGTTGGGCGATAAGGTGTCCTTCTACGTTGCGGCTCTGGGCGAAAAGATCGATCCGTTCTTGGGCGTGAGGCTTAAGTCCGCGCCGGACCAGATGTTCGTAGTCGAGCGCTGGGACGAGCCAAGCTTCCGCTGACGAGTTCCCAACGTGCCCGTTGTCAGGAGGGCACGAAACGAACCAAAGCCGTGGAGAACAAGTTTCAGTAAAGGAGTAATCAATGAATCCGAATATTGAGCCTTTAGTGGCTCCCAACGCAGTCAAAAACTGTTCACTGAATCAGGTGAAGAACTTCCTCTTTCCACAAGTCAAGCTATTACCTTTACAACCGACAGGAATCTTCGGGATCGCCACGAATTCCCAGAGTACCGGTTCAGGGCCAGGCGGAAGCTTCACCGAAGCCGAGATGACGGCCCTGGGCTTATTACCCGACGATCTGGTCTATCTTCAGTATCAGCTCGGAGGGACGGGAAGCCTGTACGACGCCAACGACGACATCCGAATCTTCCAGGGCTACGTCGGAGATACCCAAACAACGCCGTCGAATTCGACCTACACGGCTCGGGTGATTCTCTACTACCAGGACAATTTCCAAGCGGCCTCGGACGTGGCCATGAGCGCCCTATTGAATATCTCAGGCGTCTCTCAGGCGATCCAGACTGCGTTCACGGCGGCGGTTACACCGGTCACACCTACCGCAGCTCCTTCCTTTGTACTCGCAGGACCGGTTTCTCCAGACGTCAACGATTCTTTGCAGGCGTTGGTGTCGATTAATGGGCAGGCCGCGCAGTCCATTGCGATCATCATTGCCACTGGACAAGCATATAACTCATCTGGAGTGAATATTACATCTCCACTTGTTTCACAAGGAGTAAATGTACAAGCACTTTTATCAGCAATGCAAGCTGCTTTACCACCGGGATCATGAGGGGGATGATATGTCGACGCTTTCCTCATCGGTTGAAAATGGATCGGCTTCGTCCGTACGCGCTCCGAGTGCTGACGTTGTTGCTGATGACGATCTTGTATGGGGATTTGATCGCCCACATAAGGTTGGAACGGTCTGCGGTAATCCGTGCGAACAATGCGGGGTTGATAGACATATGGAGCTTACGGGCCTTAACGGTGTTATCTTGCCGCCGACTCCAATGCTGATAGTAGCGGAGGCCGACGAAGAAAAGTGGAGACGAAGCGTTCTGAGCAACGGTGGAAAAGGTAAACACCTCGGCACGGTGCGATATTTTTATGTCGTGCGAACAGATTGAGGCGTGCTGAGGGAAGAAAAGATTGCAAGAAAAGAAACCGAAGGTTTCGTGTCTTGCGAAAGCAGCGGCGAATATTTGTGAAGGAGAACATTCGAATGTTAGACACGACCACTGAATTAGCTCCCAACCAAGGGATGATGTGCGTGCTCAATCAGGAGGGCGATACCAAGATCATCTGGAATCGCGACAATAACGACGAGATCGCGGCGGCGCGCGCGACCTTCGATTCACTCAAGACCAAAGGCTACGCCGCTTACTCGGTCAAAGGCAAGGATGGCGAGAAGGGCGAAGTCATCCACAAGTTTGACCCGAACGCCGAACGATTGATCATGGCGCCGGCCATGAAAGGCGGGTAGATCCGCCATGGCTAGCCAAGGCTCTGTCCTTTGCGGGCTCAGCGGTGGCTTGTTCACCAACGCCGTAGGTGGACTTGTGTCCAACGTTCAATATACATGGCCGGCGTGGAACCAAGCCTACACCTCTGCTGGCAGCAACATCACGACGCAGGGCGTCTATTACAATGTGCGGCCGATCTGGATTCAACAACAGACGGCGAGCCACGCTGGCCAGATCAACACCTTGGGCAGCGCCGCCATCACCGCCAGCGACTCGCATGTTACATGGCAGCAGTGGAACGTCGGTATCGTGTGCCGGGAGAACGAAGCGGAGAGGCGTGCTCGCGAGGCCGAGGCCCAACGCGTTGCTACCCTGCAGGCTGAAGCCAGGGCGCGAGCGAAGAGAATCCATGCTATCGCCCTCGACTTGCTGTTGAAGCATCTCGACCCCAATCAACGCGAACAGTTCGAGAAACAAAAACAATTCGAAGTGATTGGCAAGAGCGGGAAGTATCGATATCAGATCAGCGAACGCGGCGACGTGAAGCGCATCGATGAAAAAGGACCAGTGGAAAGCTACTGTATCCATCCGCCGTATGAGATTCCAGAGAACAACTTACCGGGAGCTGACTTAGCGCTGGCCAAGAAATTGATGTTGGAACTCAACGAGGATCTGTTTTTGAAAACGGCGAATGCTACGAGGCTTCGCGCGTAAAGAAGGGAAGAATGGGCTTGGGAAAGAAACCGACGGGTTTCGTTCCCGAAAGCAGCGGCAAATGAAGTTTATATTGCGCGGTCTCCTTCAAAAGCCAAGGCCGCGCATCTTTTTTAATTGAAAGGAGGTAAGCGGAGAGGACACAATCTGAGCGAGAGGGGCCGGGAGAAACACATGGGTTCAGCATCGATCGACACTCCCGGTCCTTTTCTCCGCACCATATGGAGAAAAAACCGCCAGTGCCATTTCAACAGGGGATGACGATCCAGCCAGGCGAATCAGCTTATATGGCCCTGGATCTGACCGAAGAGCAATTACTCGAGATCGACTATCAGATCAAAACGGGCCGCAAACCGTGTCTGACCCTCACGTACACCTCGGGTGGCAAGGACTATGAGCAGAACTTCGAGATTCCAGAGGAATTTATCACGAACTCGTTGGACCAGATAGCGAAGGCCAAGGATCGGAAATGAACGAAGAGATAAAGGCGGCCATGGGCCGATACCTCAAACAGTCGGAGTCCAGCAAGAACGCCATAGTCGCTTACGCCCGCGGATTAGTTCCGGTGTTGCTCGATGCGGGACGCGGAGCATCGGCGGATGAATTGAAACGGCTGCTGTTTATGCTGGACGCTAACGAGCAAGAAATGACGGCGAAGATCTCACAAGATCCGGAGGCATTCTTCCAGGCGCTGCTCGAACAACTTGGACGATGAGCAACGTCGGTACAATCAGCGCGAATCCCCAACGTGCCCGTTGCCAGGAGAGCGCGAGACGGAGGATAGGTGAACAAGAATGTTGAAGCTACTTCTGAACGATAAATCTTACATAGTCGAATGGCGGCACATCAAGAAGGGCGGCAAGAGAGCGCAACTCCATCGGGGACATGTCAAAGCAGTTAGCACGTGCGTAATCGTCTGCCAGAACATTGCGCAGGAAAGCCCTGACGGAGCGATCACCAAGATCAATTTCATCGCCATCGACAACGCGCTGTGCTCCGACCTGGACAACTTCTCCAGACGCGAAGGCCGCAAACTGTCGCTGAGGAAGGTGCTGAAGCACTGCGGGGCTCTGAAGGACGTCCGCGTAGAGATTTGGGAGCACTGGCGCAAGAAAGACCCAGCACCAGCGCGAATCCTTCGGGATCCGGATGGCGATTACTACAAAGTGGTCGAGCACATCGATATCGACGTCCGCCATTATGTGGATCCGCCCGTCAAAACGAAACCCACGCCCGAGCTGATCGAAGCTTACAGGCAGGCCGGGGAAGCCAAGCGCCAGGCGCGGAAGGCGCGGGCATGAGCGAAACACAACAGGCCAATTTCGAAGACTGGGCAATCGTCGAGCTGATGGGTCATCGGAGTGAAATCGGATTTGTAACGACGCAAGCCTTCGGCCAAGCGGTTCTCTTTCGCATTGACACGCCAGAGCTGCCAGAACGCGAATATGTCCTGAACGCTCCGGCATTCGTTAACGTAGGGGAAGACGGGAGATCCTGGACCCCGGCGGGCGCGAAGGTGAAGCGCGCTGCGAGTCCAGCGAGATCACGACTAGTTGCACCAGGCGCTCTCTACGCGATTAATCCCTGCACTGAAGAAGCGGCACGAACCGCGCTTGAGAAGACCGTGGCCAGACCTTTGATCCTGATCGAAGCCCCGTCTAAGGCGCAGATGGCGCTTGCAGCGGCAGCCTCAGAAGACGATAGCGAATTCGATGATGATGTCTGTCCAGATTGTGGTGAAGACGAGTGTATCTGCTCGACAAGATAATGCCCATCGAGACGAGCGGACAAACGGAGCGCCGGGGGGGTAGAACGATGTTGCTCCGTGCCCGTTGCCAGGAGGGCACGAAACGCTCGAAAAGCTAATAGCTGATTTATGAAACAGTCCATCTTCGAACTTTCAAAGACACAGTCTTGCCATCCACTGGACCTCAGATTTCAATGCGGCTTCGACCCCGAAGGTGTTTCGATCAAAGAGTACACAACTCATATCAGAACCTGTAAACATGCAGAGTGTCGCGCAAGGTGTTCACGCTGGACTGATTTGGTGGAATATTTCAGGACAGTAAGGCAATCGAACGTCTCGCACCCTCCTGTAAACGGGTGCGTAGTAGCGAAGTCGATACCTGAGCAATCCGTTCATGTGCGGAGAGCAGGAGCGTGACGGAATGGGAGTTCCGCAGCTTCAGCCCATGAAACAACTTCACATAGCGCCGCGCTTTTCACTCCCCTTAGAGGCTGTCACGCAATCCATCGGGATTTTAGCAAAGCGCAGCGAACGCCAACTATACCGTGAACGGTCATTTCAATAATATGGTAGGAACGCTCAGAACCAAGGGGTTGATGACTCCAGCCCATACGCCGATTCGTGCGGCTAAGGAGTTTTTCGAATGAGCGAACAAACGGACAGCCGGGGGATGAGCGCCTCTTGCTCCGTGCCGCTATTACAGTGCGGCACGAGACGGAAGATCTTCATACTCGCTCTTTTTACATTCTTAATAGCATGTTCAAAAGAACCAGAACCTTGGTGCTGCTCAATAACTCATTTAAAAGAAGGTAAGTGTTTACCAGGATATGAGAGGAAGGAAAAGTTCTTTCGGGAACAAGACGGAAGCTTGCAGCCAGGTTGCGTCATGCACACCGATGATCCGCTGCACTTCAGCGTAGACGTTTTGAAATCGGGCGAGTCGATCGAGCTTCCCTTTCTATTTCCGCTGCCTGAAGAAGAACAGAAGCCGACGAAGAAACTGTAGATGCCCATATCTCTTGAGTTCCGTCCCTTGTACGGCCATAAGTGGCGGACAGTAACACGTCCACGAATACTCAAGAGAGACGGCTACAGATGCAGGAGATGTAAACTCCCAGATTCATTACCTGGAGAACGGAGCCGTTTAGAAGTAGCGCACGCCGACAGAAACCCGGCCCACGGAGAAGATTCTAACCTCCTTACCCTGTGCCACAAGTGTCATAGGGCTCACGACTACTGGGATTGGGTATGGAAAGCCCATCTGACGAGGTCCGCCAGGAAAGATAGAGCACGTCCGTTGCTGGTGGAGGCGACGGCATGACCACTGCTTTCAAAATCGGGGACAGGGTGAAGATGTACGACAGATCCTCATTTCGCACCATGCACGGCAACCAGACAACCGCGACGATTTACGGCTTCGAGCACATCGACTTTGGATGTTTCGGATTCGCGGTGGGTTACCTCCTCGCGGATAGTCACGATTGGCCCATATCGGGTGTGTTTCGCTGGTTTCATTTAATTCTCGATGAAGTGAAGGTACCAAGATGACAAGGATATTCCGTCTCGCGCTGCCCTGTAGTTGCAGCGCTGGGGGAGATTGATTTCGTGGCTTCGTTCAATTTTCAACGACGCTTTATCGACCCCATCGCGCGCGGCACGAAGGGCGGAACGATACGAGCGTACCGGCGCTTTCCACAAAAGGTCGGAGAGCCTATGCATCTCTTCCACGGATTGCGTCAAGTGAAACCGGCTCTGCTGATCATCGACCCTGCGCCCGTGTGCGTAGCCCTGATGTCGATCTTCATGACGAAAAGACACCGAGTCTGGATATCGCCTCGAATCAGGGTTCCAAGGTCGGTCATAAGCTGTCATAAAAGTAGATGGGACCTCGTCGAACTTCAACCGGACGAGCGTGAGCGCCTAGCCATCTTCGACGGCTTTGAATCCTTCGAGGAAATGATGAGTTTCTGGGACGGTCGGCTTCCCTTCCTGGGGCACTGGCAGTGCTGGCTTGAACCGCCGGTGAGAGTGCTTGCGCCAATGCGGAGGGCCACGGCATGAGTCAATCGACCAACATCGAGTGGACTGACGCGACGTGGCACGAGAAAACAGCGGCCAAACGACTGGGTATATCGCCAGGGGATTATATTGCACATTTGGCGCTAGGGGAGAAATGGTGTACTCGATGCAAGATCTGGCATTCCAGGCAGATTTTCCCTATAGATCGATCTAGGGGCGATGGTCTAGCGGCAAGCTGCCGAGGTTACAAACCGTCCCAACGTCTTAAATCGCCTGCGGAACGGCGCGAAACAGCTAGGATCGGGTACCGAAAATATTACGCTGGCTCTGGTGGGCAAAGGATTCGAGCACGAGTGTACGCCAGAAATAGAAATACATCTCCTATCAGTCCAAGAAACAGGGAACTGGTAATAGACTCATTTTTCGGTCTGTGCGCATACTGTCAAATCCGAAAAGCCACCACTATCGATCACGCAATACCCGTGAAAAACGGCGGTGGTAGTCATCGAGGGAATCTGATCGCGGCCTGCGGTCCATGTAATAGCAGTAAGAACACCAAAACTCTGGACGCGTTTTTGGATGAATGCATAAGCAAGGGTTATATCCCGAGCGATAGAATCATCGAGGAATTGTGCATGGAGGACGTACTGTAAATGGCCGACACCAACATTGAATGGACACGTGGTGCCGATGGCAGCCGTGGAAAAACGTGGAATCCAACACGAGGCTGCTCGCGAATTTCCCCAGGTTGCAAGAACTGCTATGCGGAACGCCAGGCACTGCGGCAGAAGAACACCGGGTACAAAGGCCTCGTTCACATCGTCAATGGCCATCCGGCCTGGACCGGGGAGGTTCGAATGGTGGAAAAGCGCATCGCCGATCCACTGCACTGGTTAGATCCCAAAAACATCTTTGTGAATTCGATGAGCGACCTCTGGCACGAGAAACTTTCGTCCGGAGACCAGATCGACGTGTATGCGGTCATGGCGGCAGCAAATTGGCACAACTATCAAGTTCTTACTAAGAGGCCGGAGCTGCGACTCGATTCGTTTAGTGATTCGAGATTCAGTGAACAAGTGGAAGACTGCGCCATCGACATCATCGCCAACTGGGAGGGTAAGGCTAATTGGGTGGATTGGAAATTCCAGTGGCCCCTGCCGAATGTCTGGGAGGGTGCGTCGGTTGAAGACCCTCTTCGCAAGAACCGCATCGACCTATTGCGCCAGACGCCGGCCGCCATCCGCTTCCTATCGATTGAGCCGCTATTAGAGGACATCGGTGAATTAGATTTGACGGGGATCCACTGGGTAATAGTTGGCGGGGAGAGCGGACCAGGGGCGAGGCCTTTCGATATTGCATGGGCGCGCAGGATCAAGGTCCAATGCGACGCCCAGGGAATACCGTTCTTCTTCAAGCAGGCCGGAGCACTTCCGATCATGCGCGAGGATGCGTGGCGTTTCTTCACCCCGACGCCGCTCCTCAGTGCTAGAAATCACGGCCGCTGCCCGGAAGGATACGTTCCACTCCAACTCGGCGGCAAAAAAGGTGGAGATTGGGATCAATGGCCAACCGTCATGCACGATCTCAGAGTCCGAGAATTTCCGAATACTTCAATTCTTCGGAGCGCGAACGGGTTGTGACTGTTTCGTACCGGGTACTTAATAGCATGCGTTTAGACCTAACAAATACGGGCATTCCAGCGCATACTGGAGATATCCAGATGGTCCGGTAATGAGGCAATCATTCAAGTTTCAGTTAATGAGGTCCGGGCGAACGAAGCATTTGAGCCGCACGATTGATGTCTCCGCTCATATCTGGAACCACTCGGTGGCACTCCATCGGCGCTACTACAAGATCTTTCATAAGACGCTCAAGCAGAGTCATCTCCAGCGGCATCTCGCAAAACTACGCCGCACGCGCTTTCAGCATTGGAGGCTAGTGGACTGCCAAGCCGTGCAGGCCGTAACTGACCGGATGTACCGTGCATGGGATGCCTTCTTCAAAAAGGAAATCAAACGCCCGCCGACCTTTCGCGCCCGCCGTAAGTACAAGAGTTTCACACTAAAGCAGAACGGTTGGAAACTGCTTGGCCCCGGCAGATTACGTATTCAAGGGCGTCTCTACCGGTTTCATCAATCGCGCGCAGTGCTCGGCATGATCAAAACCGTCACAATCAGCCGGGACACAACCGGGCGATATTTCGTATCCTTCTCGTGTGCGGAAGTTCCGATACCCGAACCTCTCGTCAAGACTGGTAAAACCACAGGCGCGGATTTTGGGTTAAGGAACTTCCTCACGCTTTCCAGCGGAGAGAAAATCGTTTCTCCGCAACCGCTCAAGCACGCTCTCAGGCAATTGAGGAGTGCCAGCCGAAGCCTTTCCCGCAAAGCGAAAGGCGGCAATTCGCGCCGAAGAGCGCGTCTGAATGTGGCACGGCTTCATCGTTCGTTAGCCAATAAGCGCCGGCATTTTCACTGGAAGACGGCGTATGATTTGGCGAGTCGCTTTGACGCGTTGGCTTTTGAGGACCTAAATATTTCCGGTATGAAGGCTCTTTGGGGTCGTAAGGTCAGCGACCTCGGATTTTCGAGTTATCTGTTGAAACAGAAATGGCTTTGCGAAAAATATGGCCGTCTGTTCGCTCAGATGCCACGCTTCGATCCTTCCACCAAACGCATGAGTTGCTGCGGGCATATTCAGGATGTCGCTCTCTCGGAGACGATCATCACCTGCGAAAAGTGCGGCGAGGTTCACGACCGGGACCAGAACGCCGCGAAGTCGATCTTAGAGGCGTGTCGCCGCCTTTGGCCGGAAGCAGACAGTCAGACTTCTTCGGAAGCAGTCTGCGTTAATACCGCCGAATCCCATAGGCACAAAGTTGTAGTCGTGGGAGTGCGTCCACCCATAAACCGCTAAGACCTGAGTATTCCAATCTCTTCCTCGATGATCGTCTGAACACCTTTCACGCTGAACCCAAAGCGATTCGCGATGAACTGATAGTCCTGATTCCGTTGGTGCATCATCAACATGCACTCGGGGATGCTGTGCGAGCGGTGAGGGTTCAATGGCCAGCCGCAATAGAAGCATTTCCTCGGGGAGTTGCCGTCCTCGAAAATCTCGATCGTGTAGTACCGGAAGACACCCTGATCGTAGAAGCCGCGGACTAGGTCCTGCTGCCGTTCCAAACCTAAGAGATAGTCGATCGAGACCCGAAAGCACTCCGACATCTTGCAGAGCGTCGAGAACTTGAGATCGTTAGCTTGCCCACCCTCGATTGCGTTGAGCGTCGAGACCGCAATGCCTAGGCGCCGGGCGGCCTGCTTCTGGGAAAGCGAGTGTATCCTCCTCAGCAGCAAAAGGCGGCCCGGCAGAATGTTTTTCAGCACGGTCGAATACTTATCGGCGTGGCTGTGGGCCTTTCGCTGCACCGGTCCGCTTCCCATTGCTATCCATCCATATTGAGCACAGGCTAGGGTCTAAACCTAGTGATTCTACTAGCTAGGATGCCATAAACCGCTGAGACCGGCTTGGGAAGGAACCGTTAAGGAGCCTTTACGAGCCAAGCCGAACGGGACACGTTTCTAATCCAGCACCTCGGCCGTATCCACACGCTCGCGCGGCGCCTCAAAAAGACGCTTCCACCCTGCTTCGAAATAAAGGACTTAGAGGGCATAGGGATAGTCGCCATGATACTGGAAGCTGAGTATTATGAACCTTCTATCGGACCATTCTGGCCCTTTGTAAGGGACAGGGTTAGGGGAGCAATGCTAGATTTCGTAAGGTCTGAATGGAAAGATGAGTTCCATGTGGAACTGAGTCCAGTACGGATATCCGAAGGATCCAGCTTATTACATCATGGGCTTTCTAACGTTTCGCGCCCTCCTGTCAACGGGCGCGGTCAGGAGCTGCAATCGGCCTGTCTCACTCCCGAGGAGCTGGCCGTCGCAGAGGAGCGGGGCCGGATCGTTCGGAGGCTGATGCTGAGGCTGAGCCCGCGGCAAAGAGTGGTGGTGGACCGGCTGGCGGCCGGCGAGGGAACTCAGGAGATCGCTCGGTCGCTCGGGATAAAGACGATTACAGTGAATGTGATTTCACACCAGGCTTTGAAGAGGATGAGAGCGAGCGCGTGCTAAGATTCGGGTGTTTCTGGTCAGCCGGGAAGTGTAGGGCCATAGCAGGGGCAGCCGGAGGGCAGCAGGCGTCACGTGGCCTGTCGATTGATACCGTTGCCCGTTTGAACGGAAAGCCAGCTTAGCGAATGGATAGCGGCTGGTGCTTGGCTGGAGTCGGTGCGTGGCCAGCCTGCTAGGGCCGTTGCCGATTTAGTCCGTCGATCTGCGCCTACTTGCTGAGGGTCGGTCGCTGGCCAGAAACATCTTTAAGTGCAGCGCGGCTCCCCACCACCTTCTACCCGCTTTTACCGCCCGCCCGTTGGTTAAAAAAAAGACGTAAATATTTTACTCGCTCACTTCGACCCTATAGTCATGAGCAGCAAACCCGCCGAAGTTTTTGCGTCAACCCGCCCAGCGGTAGGAGATTGGCCAGCTATCGCGGACCGCCTTGGAGCACTTCGATCCAAACTGAAGCCCATCCTTGCGGAGTTGAAAGGCGACATCGATCTCGAGGATGAATTGACGAAGGAGTGCCGGGCCAAGTTTGATAATGCCGCCGCTACGCTGCCCTGCTACATCGAAGGCGAGCAGTTTAAGGTAATCGTGGGGCCGCGCCGCAACGAAGCCAGGATAGCGGACATGGGCAAGCTTCTGAAGCGGCTCACGCGCGCGGTGTTTTTCTCCATCTGCAAAATCTCCCAGGATGCGCTCAAGAAGACCGACTTGTCCGAGGATGAAATCAAAAAGTTCCTGACCTGGGAGAAGACAGGCTGGAGGCCGGTGGAAGTTGTAGCCAAGGTGAAGTAATGACCGACGGACAACGCAAGGAACGGCTGAAAGACCGTCAGGCTTATCGTAACGCGCTGATCCAACGGCAAGAGGACTTGGAATCCAAGATCAAGGCGGTAGAGAAAGAGATCCACGACTTGAAGGCGCCGGACAAAAAGGCTGCTTGACCGAGCGCGAGATCCACGACGGAGTTCAGGCCCACAAGCCGGCAGCATTGAAAGCCCTGGCCGGAGCCCTCAAGAATCACTGCGAACGCTTTTTCGTCTCCCTCGGGAAAGAAACGGCCAGGGATCTCCTGCAGGAATTGAACGCGCGTGTTCTAGAAGCGATCCAGGAGAACCGCATCGAACATCCGGACTTCCCGATAGCCTACGCCCGTGGAATAGCGCTGATCCTGCGGGCGGACGCCCTGGAAGCACGATCGACCGCCATCAGAAAAGTGATTCCGTTCCCCGTACATCTGGCGACGCCGCCGACCGAGGAGCTGGATCTGTTACGCGCGGAATCGGATGCCGAGCGTGCAGGAATATTACACGGCCTGCTCGAAAAACTGCCCGAACTGAATCGGGAGATCGTGCGTCAATCGTTTTTCGGGCATCGCACGGATGCACAGATCCAAAAGGATCTCAATATCTCCCCTTCGCAATTCAAACAGCGGAAGAAACGCGCCGTCAAGAAACTCCGCGATGAATACGACCGGATCATCCGTCTGTCGCCTGGTCCATCCATGTTAGCGGCCGCCTAGAAGTACTGCGACACTTCGAGCGACACTTTCAACCCCCTCAACCTACACCTTATATTGAACGGCAAACTCTCAGAAGTTAAGTGAAATACCTGAAATGTTACCGATTGTACCGGAGGTATGTCCCGATCACGATTCGCCGTCTCGCGCTCTCCTGACTACTAGCATCCAGGATGGGCGGCCTTGTCCAGCGGATAAGCCACCCGTCTTCGGTCGATGCCGAACGGGCGCGGAGCACACTGACGCATGCCCCGGTGTTTCGCTTATTTTGATCGCGAAATAGAAGCGTCTTCAATGAAAGGAAAACCTGAATGAAAGCTCTCGTTATGTTGGGAATCACAATCCTGGTTGTGGTTGGATTTACGGCGCTCCTCGCTCGCGGGCAGGAAGCCAAAATCATGATCGTCGACAAGTCGGATTCTGACCACTTGGCGAAGGCTTACAAGACCTACCAGGATGCCAAGAAGCAATGGGAGGACGTCAAGGTCTATGTCGCCGAGAAGTACACGATCGACCAAGACGCGAAGCCAAGCAAGAAAGACGGCAAGGTTGAAAAAGCCTACATCCCCGGATGGGAAAAGGTTCAATTCTCCGCTGACTTCAGAGCCTTAGTCCCCGACTCCAGCCAGTACGCCAGTCGTGGCTGTTATTACGGTTCCAGCGCCTGGATAACTCCGAGTTGGAATGCGGTGAACACCTCAGCGGCAATCACCGGGTCATCCGATCTTGCCGTGAACCCTGGTGGATCTGGGACAGTGCTGCAGGCCGGGCCAAGCGGGCCAACCTGGGCGCCCATCTCGATCGACGAAGGCATCAAGCACGATCTGACGACCAAGGAACGAGAGAAGTAGTTGACGGATGAACGGATCGCCGGGGCACCGGGCGTTCCACCTCGCGCCATCGGCCCGAGCGAAGGCGGGTCCCCCTGCTTATCCGCAGGACAAGGCCGCCCATTTGCGGATGCCACTGGTCGACAGATTGGCGCGGACGAACCAATCGTTCACAATGAACTGATCCAACCCTGGAAAGTACTGCTGGTCAATCCAAGACATGCATCCATCGTCTCTCAAGATCTGGAATCAAAAGGCTACGAACGCTACTTACCAACCTCCAAAGAGCTGAGAAAGTGGCATGACCGCAAAGTCGTATTGGACATCCCGCTCTTTCGCGGCTATCTTTTCTGCAAGTTCGATTTCGAGGAACGTGTCCGGATATTGCAGACCTTCGGAGTGGTCAAGATTCTGAGCTGCCTGGGAGCGCCGGCGCTCGTCACCGAGGCTGAGATTGACACGATAAGGGCCATGCTAGCGAGTGGATTACCCTGCGCTTCGATTCCGCTTGTAATCGGCCAGAAGGTCGAGATTATCTGCGGACCACTGGTTGGACGTATCGGAATATTGAGCAAGTTCAAGGGCAAGGATCAGTGGGGCTTGGTAGTCAATATTGAAATGATGGGACGCAGCGTAGGCGTACCGATCAATAGAGAATGGGCACGTCCTTTATCGAAGTGATCTGCTTTTCTTTTTTGGGTTGAGGGTCTTCTCTACGACGGTTCGCTGGTTGAAACACTGGATCGTTCGCCCTCCGAAACTACCTCTTCGATGTCGTCAGAGCCTTCCCGAATTTGATCGATCACGCGCTGATGCTGCGCTTCGGCTTCGAGCCATGTTGAGCATCGTTCCTGAATGTCTAGGAAATCGGAGTTGAAGGTGATCTCTTTTCCGAAACATTCCACAGTATGCGGATTGTGGACGTACACCATGGTTTCGAAAAGAATGGGCGGCCCGGAGTTCTCAGGATCAAGATATCGGAAATGGTTGTGATCGAGTCCCAGGAAAATCGTCGAGACGAAATACGGGCCGACTCTGGTATGTCGAACGTGCCGGTCTCCTGTTTCCATCCACATCGCCCAGGTCAGTAGATCCGGTTCTGGAACCGGCGTCTGGCCGATCAGCACGTAAGACCCCCGCCGATTCTCCACGATGCCCATCTTATCGAAAACCTGGATCGGCTGTGCAGAAGGAAACTTCGCCTCCGGCCGTCTCGACTACAAGCCCGAAGGTATAGTCATTCACTTAATGGCGGGTACGCTGATAGGAACAGACACATGGTTCCTGACCACACCGGAGAAGCGAGACGAACCACCCTCGAGTGCGCATTACGGCGTCGGCAAAGAAGGCCAGATCCATCAATACGTGAAGGAAGAGGACCGAGCGTTTCATGCCGGCCGCCTGAATCCGCAACCGCCAACCCTTGCGTTGCTCCTCCAGTTCCGCAACACGAATCCCAACAACTTCCTGATAGGAATAGAGCACGAAGGCCAGTTGGAAGACGAGTGGCCGGAGGCGATGATCGAAGCAAGCGCCGCTCTGATCGCGGAAATCTGCCAGCGCTGGGACATCCCGATTGACCGCACGCACATCGTCGGGCATCACGAGATTTTCAGCGACAAACCATGTCCCGGTCCGAAGTGCCCGCTGGAACTGATGGTCGAGATGGCACAGAAGCCTGAAGGTTCACGAACATGATCACCGCCTGGATAATGAAAACTATCTTCGGAAAGCAGTTCGACCTCCAACTCAACCGCTGGGTTCCCATACCGAAACCTCCGCCTCCGAGCAAATAAGACCTGCCCATGACAAGACGCGCGTTATTCGTCGGGCTGTTCTGCGCACCGGTCCCCGCCTTAATCGCTGCACAGAGCATCTCCGGCGACGAACTGCTGACCTTGGCTATGGCCTTAGAACGGCCCTGGAATCTCTTCATAAGAAAATTAACAGGCTGCCCATATCCAAACGGAGAGACGAACGAGCAGACCTGTACCAAGCCAGCGGAAGTCGATACGAAGAGTTTCGCAAGAGCCGGAGAAGCGGCTAAGAAATTGTGGAAAGCCTAGTCCGATGCAAGCCAACCTCGAAGTAATGGATCTGCCCGATGGTGATGACCAAACCATGGAGGGAGCGTTCATATTCCTGGGATGGCGTCATGGGATAAGCGGAACGGCCGGGATCTCGTCAGTCTTCAACGCGCTCGTTGACAGGAGAGCGCGAGACGGATCATTCTTCACATGCTGAAGTTCTTCGTCGTATTGCTGACCACCGCTCTCGTACTGAAAGGTCAATCAGTAGGAGTCTCCGCAACAGCACAGTGTGAGAGTATTCGTTCCAATGTTCTCGGAATCAAAAACCTGGCGACCTGTGACATAGGTGTGACGAATTATTCCTCAGGGATGGTGATCATCACCGAAGCCATGATCAGGCAGTGGTTTCCGACATTGGAGATCGAGAATGCGGCTCGCGCCCAGGCGGTAGCGGACAAAGCCTTCAACAATTCCAAAAAGAGCCGGGCAATCGCGGCATTGAACTTCGTCAGCCCTTTCGCGGTCGCACTGCTGGGCGGAGGACTGATCGGCATGTCGGCCAGGATCGCGCTCCGGGCCACGGCCGCGACATCGCTCGGCAACACAGCGGCTCAATCGTTCAAGAGCTATCTAATCGGCCAGCAACCGAACGAAGCGGCCTTCCTCCCGACCCTTCCTCCAGCGATCACCTTGGCGCCCTACGGAACGATGGCGAATGGCCTACCTTCCTTCTCCGGTGTCTGGACTGTATTGGGATCCATTTCCTACACCAATGGTGCGAGTAAGAAACGTGCCAAGTTGTCGCCTGTTCCGGTGCTGACGTGGCAGGGTAATTTACCTCCTGTTCCACTGAAGACGATTGAGGCATGTGAACCTACTAAATCTTCTTCTCTCGTCATTCCTTGGATTGGTTTGGAAATGATGGGCTTCTAAGTCAGCTTGCTTTTAGGTTCACGCTTGGCTCATCGCTCGTTAACGGATCAAGTTCGTCCGTGCGCGCTCTGAGCCCACAAATAAACGGAACACCCGGTAATGCGTTCCCTGTGCTCCGCGCTCGTTGACAGGAGAGCGCAGGACGGCAAATCCTGATGCATTACATCTTGAAGGAAATGTGACTATTCAGATTAAAACTCCGAGTATGGCTTCTTGGAAGACCACTATCTCTGGTCTTGCAGCGGTAGCTCTCGGTGTATTACAGGCTTCGAAACACACAATGCTAGTCGCAATTATCAACGACCCCCTGGTATGGTTCGCCTTAGTGGTTGGAGTCTTGGGCTTCTTCGCCAAGGATTCGAACGTAACGGGTGGCGATCACGGACAACCTTCCACTGTGCAAGCGCTCGCCGCCGCCAACCAGGAACCGGCTACAGGCGTGAACGCGCCCGTACCAACCCCGCCCAAAGCGTAAAGGAGAACTCTCATGCTCGCATGTTTCATCGTGGCGATTGTGCTTTTCATTCTCGCCGGAATCGGTCACTTCCGTAATCCCGTATGGCCGTATAACAGCGCGTTGATCGCCTGGGGACTGGTGTTCCTGACGGCCGCGCTCGGCTGGGCTCCGATCCACGCAGCGTTCCAATAAACGGACCGCCCGGTTACCGTCCCGTCTTCACCGCGCTGCTGGCCAGGGGCGAAGACGGGTACCCCTGCTTATCCGGCGGGACAAGGCCACCCATCCAGAACGCTAGTGGTCGGCAGCGCGAAACGGATCAATCTCCACAATCTAGTTTTCAGAAGGGAAAGGAGAAATGCAAATCGACATTGACCTTCACCTTAAAGACGTAGAGCCCTCTCTATACCAATCCCTCCTCGCTCTACTTCAAGGCTTGCCTAACCCTCAGCAGATCGCAATGGATGAAGCTGATGCGTCAGTCAAGACCGCAGACCAGGCCGTAAAGGGTTTCGACCCCACGGCCAAACCGTAGTTTCAAGCAATCAAAAACTCACAAGGAGAAATTCAAGACAATGGCAACCAGCCCAGTAAACCCGACCACGTTCATCAATGACGTGAATCAATACGTCACGGATTCTCAAGCCGCGATCGCGCGAGCCCAGGCGACCATGACCGCGCTGACCGCAGCCCTTGCGGCCGCCAGCCTGACGCCCGCCCAGCAGACCGCCCTCAATGCCGCGGACGCCGCCGTAGACGCAGCCGATACCACGGTCAACGCCTTCGACGTCGCCAGCTCCGCTAAGAAGAAATAAGCCTTCCTTCCCCTCGGGTTCCTCTTTCCCCCAAAGAGGAGCCCGATCTTTTGCTCGACAGGAAAATCATGCCAGTAAAAAGTGTCATCCATCCTCTGACCGGAAGGCGTGTCTTCTTTGGCAGAAAGCAGACGCCAATCGAGATCATAGAGGCGCACGCCAAGATCAAGGATTATCTTCCGCTCGAAAGCCTGCCGACTGCTCCGGCGACCATCGATTACTCGCCTGAGGCGATGGCTGCGCTGCTGCTGATTTACCTCAATAATGTCCTGGGTTGCTGTGTACCGGCCGCTACCGAACATGCCGACGGCGTGTTTACAGGCAATGCTGGCGGTCCCGCAATCATTTTCACCGATACACAGACAGAGTTTAACTACACGGGAATGAGCGGCGGCGAGTTCAATCCCGCCGATCCGTCTACGGACCAGGGTTGCAATATCGACACCGCCCTGACCTACTGGCAGGCAAACGGGCTGCTCGCCGACGGCTCTCACAAGATCGCTGGATGGCTAGCGGTCGATCCCACCAACGTCGCTCAGGTTAAGAGCACAATTTGGCTGTTCGGCGACAATGTACTGGGCTTAAATCTTCCCGCCGCCTGGATCACGCCGTTCCCTTCCGAATCGGGATTTGTTTGGGACGTAGCGGGCGATCCCGACCCCAACAATGGTCATTGCGTCGTCGCGATCGGTTACACCGCTGTAGGAATCATCATCAGCACCTGGGGCATGATCGGAATTATGACGTGGGCGGCGCTGGCGAAGTATTGCGCCTCTTCGGTGGGCGGTGAATTGTACACCGTGCTAAACCCGGACTGGGCAAACCAAGCCACGCAAAAAGCTCCCAGCGGGACGTATTCGCTGCTGGTCGGTTATTTCAATTCCATGGGTGGCACCGTCACGCCTCCGGTTGTCGTAGTCCCCCCGCCGGTTCCCGTCTCGCCGCCTGTCGTCGTCCCACCGGCCGCCCCGATCAGTTCCACGGTATATATCACGGACGTGAACAAGTACGTCTCGGACGTCACCGCCGCGATCGCGCGGTCCGAAGCCGCTCAAAGTGCTCTTACCTCGGAATTGACCAGCGCTCCCTTGACGTCGTCTCAGCGGATCGCGCTCGCGGTAGCCAATGCCGCAACTCGCGCCGCTAGCCTGATTGCCAAGGGTAGTAAGGAAATAATCGAATGAAACCCGCATCGCCCGTACTCCACGAAGTCGCAGGTTTAACCGAACGCAACATCGGCGCCGGTCAACCGCAGTACGAGGAACTCCCCGCTCTAATCAGGTCGGACGGTATGGTCACCTCGCGCTGGCATGCAACTTGGTTGGAACGGCTGCAAATTCTCTTCACCGGAGACGTCTGGCTTCAGCAATTGACGTTTAACAACAAACTTCAGCCAGTGAAACTCCTGGCCGATCAGCCACTCGCCACCGATTGCGTGGACACACACTCAAAGGAAATCTGAACATGGGATTAATTCTGTTGATCATCATCCTGCTCTTGGTCTTCGGTGGAGGAGGCGGTTGGTATGGCTACTCCCAGTGGGGTGCTGGTGGTGGGATCGGCGTCATCGGCCTGGTGCTGGTGATCTTCCTGCTGCTCATCTTTTTCCGTGGTGGTATTTAAGTGGATTTGAACAATGTTCCGCTGGCTGCGGCCATCTCAGCTTTTGGAGTGATCGCGGCCAACCCGATCGCAACGTTGGTGAATACCTTCATTGCGAATCGCAATGCCAAGCTGGCGCGCGAGGCTCACGACAGAACCGAGGCTGCGACAATTGCCGCCCACAAAGAATCGACAGCCGCGGCGGCCGAGATTGCAATGAAAGTCGAGGATGCACGCATTGCCCTCGTTGCCACCACCAGTAAAACCAACATTGCTCTAGCGGGCATTGAAGAGACCCAGAGCGAGATTCATATCCTGGTCAACAGCAGGCTCACCGAAGCCTTGGCCTACATCGCAAAACTGGAGCGAATATTGCAAGAACTAACCGGGCGCGTTCCGACGGGTGAGCCGTCCTTGGCAGAAGCTCAAGCACGGCGAAAGACCGAAGTAAAACCTTCAGTGCCGGGCAAATAAACGGAACGGTCGGTTACTCGTCCCTCTTCACCGCGCTCGTCGGCCAGAAGCGAAGACGGGTAACCCAACTTATCCGCAGGATCGGCCAGGGGAATCCAGGAACGGTCTACTTGTGAGCGGACAAGATCGGGCTCTGAGGATGCCCCTACCCGAGGCCGCCCATCCTGGATGCCTGTGGTCAGGAGAGCGCAGGACGGAAGATCTGTTAAGAAAGCTTGTCGGTTATGAAAACTCCCAATGCTTGGGATCCTCTACTTCAATTAAGGGACGTAGTAGACCGTGAACGTGCGAGATTGAAAGCCGACAACGAGAACATGCGCAAACAAATTGCGGGCTTGAATGCCGAAGATGAAGTCAAAGCTACCCAGAAGCTAAAGGCTATGGCCGCGAAAGCCAGTCGTCTTTAACCTGCGGCGCCGGCGGCTTCAGGTAGCGAATTCCTTTGTTGTGTGACCCACTCGTCCAAGGCAGTGAAGTACTTGTGCAATCCTTCGGTTGTTATATCCCCGGTGACGATGGCGGCGTTGGTATCGCGGGCTAAGGCTTTTGCGACCGGCTGCAAAGGCTCCGGAATCTTGTTGAGCGGAATGGGTGTGGCTTTGAAGTGTTGACCAGGCATAGGACGCGGTGTCCCTCCTGCGAAAGATTGTACACCCTTTAGATCTTTTTTCGTTCAGGCTTTCCTCGGATGCGGCTCGTAGGTTGCGACCCTGGGTCGTACGCCCTCTGAGGCTTTCGGAGCGGGTCGCTAGCACTTGTGGGCACGGGCCTTGGCGCGCTTCAGTGTCATCGCGCCACATTTACAGCGGGGTTGCTTGGAGAATGGGCGGCCGGCGCCTTGACGCCGGCCACCCCATTTAGCTTTAGTTTTCATGAGCACAAGTGAACCAGCAAGTTACAATCCACGAGCGGAGTTCCACCGCTCGACCATTGCAAGCTCCTTCTGTCCCGGTATCCCAGAACAACTTGATTATGTCAGAGTATCTTGATTGTGTCAATACTTGATTACGTCAGAAACACATAATGACCGCCGCCATCTACGCCCGCGTCTCCACCGAAGATCAGAATTGCGGGCTTCAGCTTACCGAACTCCGCGGATACATCGAGCGGTCCGGGTGGCAACCCACCGAATACGTGGAAACGGCTTCGGGTAAGGCTGGCGGCAAGCGTCCCGTCCTTGACCGGCTGCTCCAGGACGCCCGGCTGAAGAAGTTCGACGTCGTGTTGGTGTGGAAGCTTGATCGTTTCGGCCGGTCCCTCCAGCACTTGATCGAGAACGTCCAGACCCTCGATTCAGCGGGGATCCGCTTTATCGTGCCCTCGCAGAACATCGACACCGACACCAAGTCGCCGATGGGCAAGTTCCTGATGCACATCTTTGGCGCTTTCGCCGAGTTCGAGCGGGACCTGATTGTCGAGCGCGTGCGCGCCGGCGTTGCCGAAGCACAACGTCAGGGCAAGCACTGCGGGCGGCCGAAAAGAGTCTTCCGGAGAGACGAAGCCGCGCGGCTGCGGGCCACAGGGCTGAGCTGGCGGGCGATGGAAATGGAGATGGGAATACCCCAGGCGACGCTCCGACTGGCCTTGCAGAATGTGCAGAAAGTCCCCCGCCGCGCGAGGTAATCGGTGAGGCAAACAGTAGGCCAGAACGCTTGATTTCACCCGTGCAGGAAGGTGCACCTTGCTGCACGGCAGGCCCTTCAACCCATTGAAACGGAGTGACTTACAGCGGAGTTGTGGGCTATGGTCAAGGGCCTGATCGGAGGCGGCACGGGATGCGGGGGAAATGCGGGAAATGCGGGAAATGCGGGGAATCGGAGCCAATGAACGGATCGCCCCGGTGGTGCGTCCGCTCTTCACTGCGCCATATGCCAGATTGGCGCAGGACGGAAAATGCTTCTCATACTCTTCGTGGAACAATTAAGATTCACGTGGAACGATCTGGGGTACGGGTATCGGCAAGCGAGCATATTGATAAGATGCGGTTCCATCTGCCGAAAGATCTACGCTCGGAGCGCGGTGGTCAAGTATTATCCACCCCCCAATGCGAAGTAGAAGAGTTGCTGATCCGAGGTCAGAAGCCGGCGGAGATCGCACTATTATTGGGCCGAAACGAGAAAGTGGTAAGAGCTACGATGGCACGTATTTATGAGAAGCGCGGCGTCCATTCCATCGTAGAGTTGATATTGGCCACTTGTGATGTGGTCAGAAAACCAGCATGACTGAGTTCGATCAGAAGTTCGGGATGGAGTTAGAAGCCGCGCTGCCGCTGATGAGGCAGACGGCGCGTCTTTACATCGAAAGGCCGGACGACCTGGACGACGTCGTTCAGGATGCGGCGTTGCTGGCCTGGAGGCATCGGGGACAGGCGAGAAATCTGTCCGCCTGGCTTCATTCGATCGTGAGAAACGCGGCTCACACCATGGTGCGCCGGCGGCACGCCCTCCGGAGACCGGAGGAAATTCAGATGGATGCCCTTGACGCCGTGGACTGCCGGATTCTCTCGGCCGAGACCATGGTCATTCGCGAGGAGCAGTGCGCGGCGGTCCACAAACAGATTCTGGAGTTACCCGCTCGAAGGCAGGCGTCCATCATAATTTATCTCAACTCGGCGCGCGATTTTCCGGTCAGTAGGCTCGATCGCGTGCGCTACCTTCGCGCCGTATGCGTATTGCGGACCAAGTTCCGAAAGATGGCCGGTTTACACAAGCTGAGTAGGGATACGTCCGGGTTGACACAAAGACGGCCCCAAGCCTCTGTGAAGCCTGGAGCCGAAGAATAACTCGGGTTGATGCCGACTACGCGGTTTTCCGGATGGCACCGACGATGGCCCGGCCCGGCACTTCGCTCGGCGTTAGCCGGTGCCGGCCCCGTAGTTTGAAGTGATGGCTCCTGATCTCCAAGCCTTTCAGGTTTCCATTAATTCGGATCAGGAAAGCGCGGACGCACAGATGCAGGCCGATTGACTCATTGAGCAGAACGGGCCACTCGATACATAGCTCCAGGTTGCGAGCGTAAAAGGTTTCTTCGGTCTGGATCAACAGGCCCGAGCTTGAGATATTGAGCGTCTTTCCCCGGCCTGAGATACGGCACCGTCCCACGGTGGAGTAGGTAAATGGGAGAGTGATCCAGAAGCGCTGTTTTTCGCGGCGCTCATCGAAGGGTAGAGGGTTCATGAGACCCTCAGCGATAGCTTGTCTTCGAGGAGCCGCGCGCCGGGGACCGCCTCCTTCTGATTGAGGACAGCTTTTACCGACGCGGCAGAGATCGTCAGTGTGGCGGCTTTCACCTGATCCAGAATCTTTGTTCGGGTATCGAGATCAATCGATTCCATCAATTCCTCCCACAGCGGCGCCGGGAGTTTTACTTCGGCGATCTTGTATTGGCTCGGGACCAAGGCTTCATCATAAACGTCGAGTGAAGCCGGGCAAGGCCGTACCTGAAAGGTCACGGTCTTCCCTTCGAGTTTTCGGTAGCGGCCTTTTTCGTCCTGGCCCAGGCTTTCGATCACCTTGATCAGATAAGCCTCCAGCCTCTCGGTGGCGCGCTCATAGAAGGCCTTGCGCTTTTGGAGGCGATCGATCTCCGCCTTGGCCAGCGCAGTTTGGATTTCCAGATGCGCGTGGAACTGTCCGACGCGATCGCGCTTGTCGACCGCCACTGTCAGTGCTTGCTGGAATTCAACGAGGAACTCCTTTTGTTCCTCGTCTGAAACCAGATCGGCGGTATCGACCATGGCCGCCAGATACTCTTCGATTG
>Ga0307476_10000074_pt1 | contig 107492 bp, 98 predicted proteins | sample atmos_gasesECM2C_2_FD_203314 | JGI IMG/M metagenome (GOLD analysis project Ga0307476, IMG submission 203314) | Hardwood forest soil microbial communities from Morgan-Monroe State Forest, Indiana, United States - atmos_gasesECM2C_05 | ecosystem: Environmental > Terrestrial > Soil > Temperate... | reverse complement strand
CGCAAATGTATGCTGCCACACAGCGGGTGCCATTGCCGGAAATTTCCGCCTCGGAGCCGTCGGCGTTAATCAGGCGAATCTCAGCGTCTGCCGCGGCGTGCGGAGATATCCACTCGACTCCGTCCGCACCGACTCCTTCATGCCGATCACACATGTGGCGTGTCAGCACTGCCATGTCTGCGGGAATCGCGTTGTCGATCGCCGAAGATTCGACCAGCAGAAAATCGTTGCCGCACGCGCTGGCCTTCACAAACGAAATTGCGCCGGAGGACACGCTCACTCCGCGTCCACCGGAGCTAACGCGCTACGGAGGCCACGCAGCAATTCGCCAATGCGCTGCCAGTTCATGGATTGAATCTTGACCGAACCCTTCGGCTGGCCGGATTTTATCATTGCGCCGCCGGGGCTCCTCATATGCAGCATAACCTAGGTGATTACCGCAAAGCGACTGCGGGAGAGGCCTCCAATACTCATTGAGTTTGCCGTTGCGTTCGCTCTTGCGTTCGACCTTGAAAGATGATTGCCGGCGGTTGTCCCGTCGTATGGAGCTCGACCAACGCGGTCAGATGCCGCTCCTTCGCTGCCGTCCATACCGGATCGCCCTCGAAGCCCACCGCGTAATCAGCGTAGGCGGAAGGATCCGCCAACGCACGCTCCCACAACCCGTCCGGATCAACCGGCCGCTTCCACACGCGGTGATTGCCTTCATAAATAATTCGCTTCAGGTCAAACGCAGCCTGCTCCGCCGCACCCGAGTGCTGGCCCAGGTACATCAGAATAGTGGAACTCGGCGGAAAGGTTTTTATCCAGTCCGCAACCTCCCGATCGAGCGCCGCAAGGCCGCGCATGTTGATCGCAGCCTCACGATAGCAAATAGGGTCCGATCGCCAGATCGCGCCATAACTCAAAGTTGCAAGCAACAGCGTTCCAAGCATCATTGCCGTACCAGCCCAGGGGCGCCAGGAATCCTTAACTTGCGGCAGTTTGGCTGCGGATTGAACGAGAAAGGAAATCGCGATCGGTACAAAAACAGCGAATGCGGGAAGCAACTGCAGCCCATAACGCACGTTATAGTTTGAAAAGGGCCACCAATCCGGCACAAAGATCGGCACGCTTCCATAGGCTATCGACAGCGCATAAAACGGCAAAGGCGCCCACAGCAGCAATGCCGCCCGTTGCCGGCGCTCAGACAACGCCACTGCGCTCCCCAGCAAGGCCAGAGCCAGCCACAATCTGCCAGGCCAACGCGAGTTACCGACATTGAGCTCCGCGGCTTTCAGAAAGTACGAGCCCGCAGCAAATAAGTTTCCCTTCGCTGGATTCACCGTTGCCGTTTGCTGTTCGATTGCCTTCGCCGAGTAAGGGCCGTTTGAAAATTCCAGCGGATTCCGATAAACAATGGCGTTATAGGCCAGCCAGAAAACTGGTGCGGCGGCAGCCAGCAAAATGAACTGAACGATAATACCTCGCGAAGGAGAAATCGCCGGCCCGGACCCGCGTTCTTTGCTTTCTTCCGAAAGACGCGCGTTCACAAACAGGACTCCCACCACCAAAACCGCCGCCAGGAACCAGCCGTCATATCGCGTCAAACAAGCGCCGATCAAGCACAGCCCAGATTTCGTCAGTGCCTTCGTGTTCCCTGCCGAAAACTCTGCGAAATGCACAACTGCCCAGATAAACAGTGCCAGATACAGCGACTCTCCCATTGCCGTCGCTTGCATATAAACCAGATTCGGATTGGCCATGTAGAGGATGACCGCGGCCCACGCCACAACCGGGGCAGTCCCGTCTGCTTCACCGTCGTACTTCAAAATCGTCCGCACCAGCCGGAATATTCCGAGCACGCCAAGCACGAACCCAGCCATCGATGGAATGGAGCCACCCGCGCCCGTCTGCCACATGTGCTTCGACGTGATGAACGGCATGATCAGCAAGTGCGGCAGAGGAAGCCACACCGTCCCCAACTGCAGTAGGCCGGGAGTTTTCGAGTCAAACACGCGGCGCGCGATGTTGATGTGCGCCACGGCGTCGCCGTAGAGGAGCACGTCGCCATGCCGGTTATAGAAGAGAAAAGAAAAAACCGACACGAAGATCGCGAGCCATATCAGCCGCACGGTCTCGATTTCAGAATATGCCTTCGGAGGAAGAGCTTGCGGCTTCATTCGAGGTGAGTAAGGTCGCGAAAAATCTGAAAACGCTCGTCGATTTCATCGCGAGTCAGAGACTGTAGGCGTTCGGTACCGAAATTCTCCACGGCGAAGGACCCCATCACTCCCCCGTAGAACAGCGCCCGCTTCAATACTTCGCGACTCAGTTCCGGCTGGGATGCGAGGTAACCCATAAAACCTCCGGCAAACGAATCGCCTGCTCCCGTGGGATCTTTTACCTCGTCGATCGGCAGCGTTGGAGCCCGAAAGGGATGATGCCCGATTCCAAACGCGCCCTCGCGAAAGAAAATCGTGGCGCCATATTCACCGTGTTTGATGACTAAGGCTTTAGGACCCATGGCCAAAACCTTTTTCGCCGCGCGCGGCAGGTTTTTTTCGTCGGCGAGCATCTTGGTCTCAGTGTCGTTGATCAGCAGCACATCGACCAGTTTCAGGGTTTCGGCCAACTCCTTGCGCGCGCCCGTGATCCAGTAATTCATGGTGTCGCATCCGGTCAGCCGCACGCCGTTCATCTTTCGCCGTACCTCAGCCTGCAATGTCGGCTGAATATTCGCGAGAAACAAGAATTCCGTATCTTCATACTCTTTGGGAATCCGCGGCTGAAACTTCTCGAATACGTTCAGGTCGGTAAAGGTTGTTTTGGCTTCGTTTAGGTTTTCGGCATAAGAGCCACCCCAACGAAACGTTTTGCCCACGGAGCGCTCGATACCCCGAGTGTCGACTCCACGTTTCTTCAGAACCTCTTCGTGTTTCGCTCCGAAGTCCTCGCCCACCACGGCGACCACGCGCACCTGAGTGAAATAGCTCGCTGCCAACGAGAAATAAGTCGCCGCCCCGCCCAGAATCCCCTTCACGCTGCCCGAAGGCGACGCCACGTCGTCAAATGCAACCGACCCCACGACAACAATGCTCATTGTGAACGCATGCCTTTCGTCGGGTCAGGAGTGAAACATTCGTGTCTGTAGAACTTTTTCGAGCGTGAGACCCAAACCGGTGATTATACAAGAGCCTTAGCGAACCTCCGCACTCTGCGTGTTTCAAGTTTTCACAGCCGATACAATCGTCTTATGCGATTGGCGAGTTTTCTCCAGATTGCGGTTCTGGCTAGCGCAGCCGTTGGGCAGAGCACATCGAAGCAAGGGCTGCTCGAACCGAAGTCTAACACCGTTCCAATGACACTCGATCACAACCGGATCGTCATTGACGTGGACGTGACTGCCTCCAACAGAGCCATGCAGCGCGTTCACGCCTGGGTAGACAACGGCAATGCGGATCTCGAAATGTCACGGCGGTTCGCTGCACTGATAGGTCTTACAGTCACGTGCAGCGACAAAGCCTGCTCCGCGCCACCGCCTGCTGCCATCACCATCGGCACGATGAAAATTCCTCTGACCGCCGTCAAGGGGGTAAAAATTCCACTCAAGCAAGGGAGTGGCGCGTCCGTCATGGCCCCAGGACTGAACGCCGAAATCAACATTCCCTCGGTGGTCCTACGCAACTACGACGTGCTGATTAATTTTCCAGATCGCAAGTTCACGATCGGCCAACCGGGCACCCTCAAATTCAATGGCGTGAAGAGCAAAATGCTGGTCAATCCAAGCAACGGCATCATCGAAATTCCCAGTGAGATCGACAATAAGAACTATAACTTTGGCCTGGATTTGGGATCGTCTATCAGCTTTCTTTCAGGGGAGTTATTCGATAAGGTCTCTACGCTTCACTCCGGCTGGCCGCATATGACGGGTGCAATTGGTCCCGCAAATATGTGGGGCGCGGACGTCGAAGCAAAGTGGAAGCTGCTGCGCGTCGAGCGGGTCCAATACGGACCGCTCTTCCTGAGCGGCATTCCGGTTGTGAGCCTTCCGCAGGAGACTATGGATTTTTTCGAAAAGCGGGCAGGCGTTTCTTCCGTCGGCGTGCTCGGCTCAGAAGCTCTTCTGAACTACCGCGTCGGACTCGACTACGCGCATTCGACAGCGTATTTCGATATTGGCCGCACCTTTAATTTTCCAGACTTTGACGTGATCGGACTTATTCTCCGGCCGGAAGCTGATGGCCGCTTCACGATTCTCGGCGCCGCTGATTTCGACGGCAAAGCGTCAGTACCCGACGTTCAAGCTGGCGATCACCTTGTCGCCGTCGATGGCAGCCTGGTGCAAGGCTCGACCATGGGCCAAGTGTGGTCGATGCTAGGAGGAGCGCCGGGCCAGGAGCGCATGCTGGTTGTCGAGCGAGGCGGCAAACAGGTTAGTGTAAGCGCCAAAGTGCAGCATTTTCTGGGAGAAACCGAAGACGATTCCGACTCAAAGAAAAAATCGCGCAGGAATTAGCAGGTGACTTACTTAGCTGCCTTCATGCCCTCTGTACCTCGGGCGGTTTACTTCCCGAACACTTCTTTCTCCAGAGACTCGGTCGTAGCCGCGTCGAGGCTTTCGCTCACCAGTACGGTGTCACCCTGCTGCTCAATCACGATCGGACCCTCGTCGGTCGTCCAAGCGTGCCGGCCTTGGAGAAGGTCGATCTTGTATTTGGAGTGCCGCTCCTCGGAATCGCGGGATGCGGGCTTGCCAACTTCCTCCACCTTTTTGTACCGCTGCCCTAGCGATCGCGCATAAATCTCGGCGAATTCGGCTGCCTTCTCGCCGCTCGACCATCGCGACACATAAAGCACCGCAAGTGGAGCGCCCGCGTCGCTCTTCGGGCGTGCGGCGTAGTAGTAACCGCCTCGCCATTCCGGATAGAGGCGCTCGGAAAGCTTCTTCCCCGCGTATTGTTCGATGAGCACTGCAACGTCGAATTCGCCCATCGCCCCGATATCGAACTTTACGTAATCCTTGAAGTCACGCTTGAATTCCGGCACGCGCATGGGCTCGATCTTTTCGCCGGACATGTACGTTTCCGGCTGCATAATCTGGCGCGTGGTGTGCGGAGGATTCGCCAGCACGTCGGCATAAGCTTTTTCTTTTCCGCCTTTTTCCATCAGCTTCACCACGAACTTCATACCATAGCTGTAAGGAAACGTCAGCGACTCGCGAAGGAAAATCGGAGCGTCCTTAAACACGGTCGAATCGTCGGTACCATTCGCCATCTGCGATTCCATCGCGTCTACCAACTCCGGTGAATCGACAATCGACTTCCCTACCGGCGCCAGTTCGTACTCCAGCATCATGGCCTCAGCCTGCCCCTCGATCACGGCCTCGCGCGCATTGTCGACCTCGTCGTTTTCGATGTCTTCAGGCGTAGGATCCTTCTTGATCTCCCCCAGGTCCTTCTCACCCTTCCTCATCCACTTATCCAAACCAATCGACTGATCCTGCAGCGCGTGGGTCAGCTCGTGCGCCATTACCGGCTCCTGCTCCTCCATGGGAACCCAATCTAGCAGATTCACGGTCTTCGTCTTCGGATCGTAGTATCCGGCCACCTGCTCGCGCAGCAGCGCCACCAGCAGCTTCTCCAGATCGTAATCGCGGGGCAATAGCCCAAATTTTTTCAGCACCAGCGATGACCGCTGCAGTCGCTTCACGTCCTCGTCCTTCATGTGCTTCGTGAGATATCCCACCACCTCGTCACGGCTGGTTAATTTGCGCTTAACTTCTTTCTTGATCGGCAGACCCGTATGCTTGCTGTCGAAAGCCAAAATCTCATCGACCGAATGAAACAGCTCCTCCGCCTCGCGGGGAGTGATTTTCACCTCTTCTTTGGGAGTTTGCGCAGGAGATGACTGTGTGGGATGGGCACTACCCTCGGTTCCGCTCGGGGCGGGCTTGTCCGTCGGACCGGGATTTTGATTCTGTGGTTGTGTCTGTATGGAGAGCGCCGTCTGGCTTTGCACCTGCGGCCAAGCAGCGTCGTTCAACACCAGCAGCAGTACAATCGCGAATAGCGGCTTCACAAGCTTATTACTCAGCAGCCCAACGATATCCATTAGGAACGAGTGTACCCTCTTTCCCTATACTTTCCTCAAGGTACGAACAATGACGACTAATACGCCGATCAATCTATGGGATTCTCCGGACCACGCCCGCGACTATTTAGGACGCGCTGATTCTATCCTGCACCGCAGCGAAGGCGAATCGACTTTGCTGGAGTTTCTTCCGAAGGCTCCGCGCCGCATTCTCGACCTCGGCACCGGCGATGGACGGCTGCTGGCGTTAGTTAAGGCAGCGTTGGCTGAGCACGAAATCGCCGGGGATCGCCATGGGAGGGTGGAGTCGGTCGCGGTCGACTTTTCGCCCGCGATGCTCGAAGCCGCCCGCAAGCGCTTCGCCGGAGATTCCTCCGTTACCGTTGTCGCGCACAACCTCGACCATCCTTTGCCAGCGCTGGGAAGGTTCGACGCGGTCGTATCCTGCTTCGCGATTCATCATTTGCTTCACGAACGGAAGCGCGAACTCTATGCTGAGATTCACGGCTTGCTCAACCCCGGGCGGTGTCTTCTGCAATCTGGAGCATGTGGTCTCGCCTACTCCCCGCCTGCACGAAGAGTTTCTGCGCTGCCTCGGCATCACACTAGAAACCGAAGACCCGTCGAACAAGTTGCTAGATTTAGAAACTCAGTTGCAGTGGCTGCGGGAGATTGGGTTTGTGGATGTGGATTGTCACTGGAAGTGGCGGGAACTGGCGCTGCTGGTTGGACGCAAACCAAGGCCGTTGTCTTCCTGAGCGGAGTAAGAAGCGCGCGAGCGTGCTTCCCGCGGAGTCGAAGGATCCCTGCAGTCTCGTTGCTATCCCATCGCTTCAGGGAATTCTCGTGCGGGCTCTAAGCACTTGAACCACATTGCCACGGGGAGAATCCCAGGATTTGACCGTGGTGCGGGTAAAGTGACAGGGGTCCTTCGACTGCGGGAATCGATCCGCGTTCGCGAATCGACTCCCTTCGCTCAGGATGACAGGGCTCGAGAGCTAACGTAATTCGCGACCCATTCTCCCACTTCTCTTGTCCCCAGTGTTCCTCCGACATCCTGCGTGGTTTTTTTCTTTTGTACTGCTTGCAGCACGGCGGCTTCAATCTTGTCGGCTTCGCGCGTTAATCCCAGATGCCGCAGCATCATGGCTGCGGTTAGAATCGCGCCAAACGGATTCGCTACGTTTTTTCCGGCGATCGGCGGGGCTGAGCCGTGTACGGGCTCGAACATGGAGGTTTTTCCGGGATGGATATTCCCGCTGGCCGCCATTCCTAAACCACCCTGAAGCCCGGCGGCGAGGTCGGTAATGATGTCGCCGAACATATTATTGGTCACAATCACGTCGAACGACCGCGGATCGCGCACCATTTGCATGCAGAGGGCGTCCACGTACATGTGCTGCGTTTCGATCTGGGGGAACTCGCCACTCACTTCCTTGAACACGCGTTGCCACAACCCGCCGGCGTGCGTCATGGCATTTGATTTGTCGCACATCAAGACACGGTTACGTGGAGAGCCATCGAGTTTGGTGTGGCGCTCGCAATATTCGAACGCATAACGGATGATGCGCTCCACGCCCTTGCGCGTGTTGATGTCTTCCTGAATCGCAATCTCATCCGGCGTTCCCTGTTTGAAGACTCCACCGGCATCGGTGTAAACGCCCTCGGTATTTTCGCGGATGACGACGAAATCCACATCCTTCGGCTCGACGTCCTTCAGCGGGCACAGCTCCGCGTCGAGCAGCCGCACCGGGCGCACGTTGGCGTAAAGATCCATTTTGAAGCGCATGCCGAGAAGAATCTCTTTGGCGTGGATGTTGGTCTTGACCCGCGGGTCGCCGAAGGCGCCGGCAAAGACCGCGTCGAAGTTGCGGCCCAGCATGGCGAAGCCGTCGGGCGGTACGGTCATGCCATCGCGAAGATAGCGGTCGGCGCCCCAATCGAATTCGCTTAGCTCGACGTCAGCTCCCGAGGCTCGAATCACTTTCAGTGCCTGGGGAATGACCTCCTGGCCGATCCCGTCGCCGGGGATGACGGCAATGCGCTTCCTGGAAGGCGTTTGCAAGTCCACGGCAGAAACGTACCACAGGACGAGCGGAATGAGTAGGTTGCGTATTAGAAATCGGGTTTGGCTGACGCGCTGGACCGGTCAAGCGGGAGATCCTTCGCTACGCCTGAAGAACGGCTACGCTCAGGATGACGCCGCAGTGTAGGAGACCAGAACACTGGCGGAGATCGGCGGGCTGAATGAATCGCGAGTCCGTTCGCTATAATCAATACTTCGATGGGATTAACGCCACTCCAGGACGCATTGCGCGGGCCGACGGGGAATCAAGCCAGTCCTTTGAGCATCACCGAGTATCGCGGCGCCGAGACGGCCACTCGATTTACCGACCCTCAGCAAGAGTACTCTGCCCTGCTGAACGGCTGTGGCGTCTACGATCTGGGCTTCAGAGCGAGGCTTTCGCTGACCGGTGGCGACCGGGTACGGTGGATGAACGGCATGGTCACGAATAACATTCGCGATCTTGCCGCCGGCCACGGTGTCTACGCTTTTCTGCTCAATCCCCAGGGGCGCATCCTTGGCGATATGGTCGTGTACAGCCAGGGTGAGGCGCTGATTGTCGAAACTGATCGCGGCCAGGTTGAAAAGATCGTGGCCACGTTCGACCATTACATCATTATGGACGACGTCAATGTCGAGAACCTTGGCGAAAATTGGACTGCTCTGGGACTCTCGGGGCCGAATTCACGCGCGCTGCTGAATGCGGCAGGAATCAAGACTCCTGAAATGCAGCCGTTGGAGATGATGACTCCACAGTGTGTGTGCGACTGCGATTGCGTGGAATGCAAGGTCGTGCGTGGCGAGGATTTGCAACATGAATCCTACGAAGTCTGGCTTGCTCCAAAAGACGTTTATAAGACGTGGCAGGCGCTGGTGGCGGCTGGGGCGGCTCCGGTGGGCAGCGAGGCACTGGAATTGCAGCGCATTGTGGCCGGCATCCCGCTCTATGGAGTTGATATTCGCGAGCGCGACCTGCCCCAGGAAACTGAGCAGATGCGCGCGCTCAATTTCAACAAGGGCTGTTATGTAGGGCAGGAGATTATCGAGCGTATTCGCTCGCGCGGCAACGTGCATCGCAAGTTCACTGGCTTTTTGGTGAAAGGCGCGGCGGCAATCACGGCAGGAGAAAAGGTCATCTCTGCGGAAAAAGAAGCCGGCGAGATTACCAGCGTTGCCACGCTGAGCACGTCTGCGGGCGAGCGGACGTTTGCTCTGGGATACATCCGACGCGAGACGGGCATTCCGGGGCGCGAGGCCATCATAGGCGCGGTCAAGGCGACTGTCGCCCAATTGCCGTTCACTAGCGTCGCACTGGGACAGGCAGAAGATGCGGTGCTGCACAAAGTTTAAAATCGCAAGCTTTATAGAGATCGCAATAGAGATCTCTTTATAGAGAACACCGAGGATACGTTTTATGGCTGAGAAGAGACAAGAATCTGGTTTCACGGTTACCGACCGCCGCTTGTTCACCGAGGACGGAGAATTGCGCAAGGACATTGCCGAAGAAGCGGAGTCGCCGAAGTCCGCCAAGCCTCCGACTCCGGTTCCGATCTCAGCCAAGCAAGAGAGCAAGACCGCCTCGGATGCCAACTCCGTCGCGACCTTTCCCGGCGACGGAGCCGGACTGGGAGGCGACGTTCCACCGGCGCCTACAGCCGCAGAGCAGCAAGCGCAGGCCGATGCCTATCGTCAGTCGTCAAAAGAACTCGACTCGCGAGTGGAGCTCAGCGGACACTCCGCCAAAGAGCTCGAGATGACATTTGAGCGCTTCCTGGCGTCGCTCTACATGACTGCGATGCTGCAGCTAGGACTGATGCACCAGCAGGGCGAGCAACCTCGCGTAGATATCATCGGCGCGCGACAGACGATCGATACTCTTTCTCTTCTGGCAGAAAAAACCAAGGGCAACCTGACCCCGACAGAGCAGAATTTTCTGCAGAACAGCCTTTACGAAGTGCGCATGGCCTATGTGGAAGTCACCAATGCTCTGGCGCGCTCGCCGCAGTCCGGGGTGGCCACAGGAACTGGGCGTTAGGCCGCGCATGATCGTGCGAGCCACGAACGTTCAAGCATGAAGGCCACGCTCACGGTTCTGGGCAGCGGCACGTCGATGGGAGTGCCCACATTGGGTTGCGACTGCGCAGTCTGCGCCTCCAGCGATCCACACGATCACCGCAGCCGGCCTTCCGTGATGATCGAATACGCGGGCAAAGTGGTGATCATTGACACTTCGCCCGATTTCTACGCGCAAGCGGTTCGAGAGCGCATCAAGCGGGTGGACGCAGTTTTTTATACTCACACTCATGCCGACCACATTCTGGGCATCGACGATCTGCGGCCGCTCAGCTATCTTCACAAGCCTGCGAAGTTGCCGCTCTATGCACGTCCGGATGCGGCGGCCTACTTGCGCAGGATGTTCAGCTACATCTTCGATGCCGACTACAAATACGGCAGTCTGCCGCAGCTTGAGTTGCGGCCGATTGACGGTCCGGTGGAGCTGTTCGGGGCGAGATTTGAGCCGGTTCGGCTAATTCATGGCGAAACGGAAATTTACGGCTTCCGCTTTGGATCGGCGGCGTATCTCACCGACCATAGCGAAATTCCCGAGACGTCGTTCCATCAGTTGCAAGGGCTGGACATTCTTTTCCTGGATGCGCTGCGGCACGAGCCTCATCCCACGCACTCAACCGTCGAGAATTCATTGCGAATTGTGGAGCGAGTCAAGGCGAAGCGGGCGTTCTTCACCCACATTTGTCACGATCTAGCACACCAGGCGACAAACGCGACTCTGCCAGCGCATGTACGGCTGGCTTATGACGGGATGAAACTGGAGTTTGAAATCTAGGTGTCAGGTCTCAGGGTGTTGGTTCTTAGGTGTTAGGTCTTGGGCGAACCCTGAGACCTACGACCTGAGAACTAACACCTGAGAACTTCTGTTCATGCATGTTTTTCACAAACTCGAAGACGTTCCGGCTGGATTCGGTCCGTCGCTGGTGAGCGTCGGCAATTTTGACGGTGTCCACCGTGCGCATGCGCATGTGCTCGGCGAAATTGTGGCTCGGGCGCGGCCGATTGGAGCGAAGGCCGTGGCGGTCACATTCGAGCCGCATCCGGCGCGCATTCTGCGACCGGACTCAGATCTCAAGCTGCTCACTCCCGCGCCCGAGAAACTACGATTGCTCGAAACCACCGGCATTGATGCGGTGCTCATGCTGCCATTTGGGCGCGATCTGTCATTGATGACTCCGCGCCAGTTTGCCGAGCGCATCTTGAAGAAGAAGCTGCACGCGCGCGAGGTTCACGAAGGCTACAACTTCCGCTTCGGACACAAAGCTGCCGGCGATGTGAATCTACTGGTACAACTCGGCAAGGAGATGGGCTTCGAAGTGAAGGTATACTCCGAGCAAAAGCTGCGCGGGGAGCCGGTTTCGAGCAGTCACATCCGTAAGCTACTGAACGAGGGACGCGTAAGCCGGGCGCGGCATCTGCTGGCCCGTCCCTTTTGCATTCTGAGTGCGCCAGGGCGAGGTCGCGGGCTGGGATCGAAATACACGGTGCCAACCATCAATCTGGCCCGCTATGAGGAGCTTGTTCCGAAAGATGGCGTCTACATTACATGGACGCGGGTAGGTTCCGAGTGTTTCGATTCGGTGACCAACGTGGGCAATCGCCCAACGTTTGGAGCAGATTCATTTGCCATCGAGACGCATCTGCTGAATTTCCATCCAATCGATTTGACGCCGGAGAGCGAAGTCGAGATCTGCTTCCTTGACCGGGTGCGCGATGAGATCAAGTTTCCATCGGTAGAGGCGTTGCGCGAGCAGATTGTGAAGGACGTGAAAAAGGCGAGAAGATATTTTCAGCTGCTGCGGGTCAGGTCAAAGTGAAGCGCACGCGCACAGAAAACCGCATCCGGCGAAAATGCCGCGCAAAACAAAACGCCCCAGACTCAAAGAGTCGTGGGACGTAAGTCGAGCAGCCCTCCCCCGAAGCCTGCTCAAGAACAACATTAGCCGGTCGGGAAAAACTTGGGAATGGCACTTCCGTGGGGGGCGACCGGGCCTAAGCCGGGAATTTCTTGCTTTATGAACTACTTGCTGTTTTACTCGCATGCCGAAGAAAATAAATATGATATCTTCGTCCGTTTCAGATTCAATAAAATACTCTCGTCAGGCTAATGCGGCAGATAGCCTGTTTCCATAGGCAGCTTGCTGTCGACTTTCACCACGTTGATGCTGTTGTTTACCGAGCGGACGTCCACGAACCCAAGCGCCCCTGGGGTCGATTGCACAATCTTTAACACCTCGGCATCGGAATCCGCTACTTGAATTGAATCCTTGTGAGCCGCGATCAGTTCCTTCCATTCAGCGGCGCTCATCTTGTTGAGGTGTTGCAGGGTTTCGGTCTCGCCCGCAGAGTTCCTGTGCAGGACAAGAATAATCGGTTTGCCATCGGGCCATGTCTTGACCTCTGCGCGAACAATTTTGACCAGATGAGCGGCGGTGACGTGATCGACGGCATTATCCTTGTTAACGATCACGGCCAGATGGTGAGCGAAGCAGGGGCTGAGAAAGCTCAGCAGAAAAGCGAAAAGTGCGGCGAGCCGACGAAACCTCATACAGACTCCTGTCCTCGATCGTTGTTCCCTGAAAAGCGATATCACGAGGCTAACCTAGAACGGCAGCCGGAGTAATCAAAACATTGTAAAAGCACGATGAGAGTATCAGGAAAGGAAACATTCCAGAGTTAGAAATTTTTGAGTGAAAATCAGAGTTCGAAAAATCAGTGATTGACAATTCCTGAGCGGGCCATACAATCCCGGCTTCATGGCAATCGGCCCATTTCAACTGATCTCGCAGGCCACACCCGGCCAGCGGCGTACGCTATTGGCGGCGTCGCTTGGCTGGGCGCTCGATGCATTCGACGCCATGCTCTACGCGCTGGTGCTGGCGCTGCTGATGCGCGATCTGGGCATGAGCAAGACCACGGCGGGATTTCTGGGCACCTTGACGCTTCTGGCCTCCGGCGTGGGAGGAGTGCTGTTTGGCTTTCTCGCCGACCGCATCGGGCGCAAGCAGGCGTTGATGGCCAGCATCGTGACCTATTCCGTGTGCTCGTTCGCGTCAGGACTCTCGACCAGCATTGCTACGCTGGCTGCGGCGCGCTTCGCCCTGGGACTCGGCATGGGTGGCGAGTGGAATACGGGCGCGACCCTAGTCGCCGAAACCTGGCCCACAGAGTTCCGCGCGAAAGCGATTTCCATCGTGCAGAGTTCATGGGCGCTGGGCTTTGCCGCAGCAGCACTGGTGGCCGGCCCCGTCGCGCGTTATTTTGGATGGCGGGCGGTGTTCTTTGTCGGAATTCTTCCGGCACTGCTCACCTTGTGGATTCGCCGCGGAGTTCCTGAATCCGCCTTGTGGCAGCAGCGGATGTCGGAGGCTCGGGAGGGCGCGACCGGCGATTCAATGGGTCACGGTGGCAAAAAAGAAATAGGCTCTGCCACCACCGCTTTTGCCACAATCTTCCAGCCACCGTATGTCAAACATACCTTTGCGTTGTTGCTGTTCAACTTCTGCTGCCTGTTTGCCTGGTGGGGATTGTTTACCTGGTTGCCGCCATATTTATCGCTTCCAGTTTCGCAGGGCGGTCGAGGGTTCGGCGTAATCGGGACGACCACGCTACTGGTCGTGCTAAATCTGTTTGGGATGTTTCCGGGTTATGCCAGCTTCGGCTGGATCGCCGATTATTTCGGGCGGCGCAGGGCGTTCCTGATTTATAGCCTGGCGGCAGCGTTTCTGATTCCCTTTTATGCCGCGGCACGGTCGCCGGTGGTTCTGATGGTGCTGGGAATTGTCGTGGCGTTCTTTGGGACCGGAATTTTCTCGGGTTCAGGAATTATCGGCAGCGAGATCTTTCCAACCGCGGTGCGGGCTCGAGCTCTGGGATTCACCTACAATGGCGCGCGAACTTTGAGTTCGATCGCTCCGCTGGTCATTGGCAGAGTGGGTCAGTTGAAAAGCTTGAGCTGGGCATTTTACTTGTGCGCGGCGGGATATCTGTTGGCCGCATTGATCGCCACCCAACTGCCGGAGACTTTGGGCAAGCAGATCGAGTGAGTCTTTACTCGATCGGTTCAACCATAACCGAGTCCCGAGCAACGCTACGCCCCCTGCGCTGCACGATCACAATCGCGGCGAGCACAAAGATAATTCCCATGGTCTGGACCAGCCGCAGTACTTCTCCCAGCAGTAGCGCGGCCAACAAAATCGAGAACACTGGCTCGAGGCAACTGGCGATGATGGCGCGAGTCGGCTCCAAATACTGCAATCCTAGGAAGTAAAGCGAGAACGCCCCCAGCACCGAGAGCATCGAGAAGACAAACAGAAACAACCACTGCATGGCACTGTAGTGCGCGAGAAGGATTTTCCAGGGAGGGTTGATGACGAGCCAAAACGCGGCGGCTGCGGTGAGCGTCCACAACAGAACGCGCCAGCGATCATAGCGCGCAAGGATACCGTGAGCGGCAACGTTGTAAAAGGCGAAAGAGAAGGAGGCCAGGAGCGCGGCGACTATGCCGTAGGGGTCGAGGCGAAGGGCGGATCCAGCGTCTCGCTTCGCTCCGAAAATGCCGATGACCAACGCGATCCCGGTAACGGCCAGCGCTACCGCAACCGCTTTCTGCAGAGAAAGTTTCTGCTGGCCGCGAGCCACCACATAGATCAGCACCCACACCGGAGCTGTGTACTGCACGATGATGGCAGTCGCAACGTTAGTCCGTTGAATCGCGACGTAATAAAAATAATTCGAAACGGCCACGCCAAGCGTACCTAAGAGAAAACAATACGCAAGATCGCGCACGGGCAGCTTGATGCGCTTCCAACCGTGCCAGCCGACAAGAATGGGGAGCAGAACCAGCAGAGAAAATGTCGTCCGAGTCTGCGAAAGAATGAGCGGATCGATGGGGCGGAACGCCCCCGAGCCTAGCGACAACCTTCCAGTGAAAACGGCACGGCCCAGAGCGGCTGAAACTCCCCAAAGAAACGCGGCGGAAGCAATGAAGAAATATCCACGCAGAGGATGCGAGCGTGCGCTGTCGTGATTTGAGCTGGGGATGGTGGCCTCTTGAATCGTTTCGATGGTTCGAAGATGGTTTGAACGAGATCTTCACGCGGCAGAGTTCATGTCCTAGCTGTCCACGTACTCTATTTCCGCTATGATCTTCGCGGTTTTCTCGAGCATGGCCGAGACCGAACAGTATTTTTCTTTCGAAAGCTTGACCGCATCCTCGACTGCCTTGCGGGAAACTTTACCACTCACACGGTAGATAAGCTGGATCTCGGTATAGACCGAAGGCGGTTCGACAGCACGCTCGGCTTGAGCTCGGACTTCGAGACCGGTGAGAGGCTCCCGCTTCTTTTGGAGAATCGAAACCACATCGTACCCTGTACATCCGCAGAGCGCGATGAGAACAAGCTCCATGGGCGAGTTCCCAGTAACCTTGTCGCCGTCGAGAGCGATCTCGTGACCACTGTCTGAGATGCCGTTAAAGCGCCGTTTTTCGATCCAGGTGGTGCGGGCGTTCGTCATAGGGCTTTGCCTCGGGGGAATTGCTGATTTCTGATTGTTGATTATCTCCGATTATCGGTGCTTGGTTCGGGGTGAATCAACACGCGAAAAAGTTCGGGAGCGTCCTGCTTGAAATGGATTTCGAGGTCGGTCTGAATGTCGTGAACACGGGCCAGCGGCAGATCGTCGGAAAACGTGCAGTGGCAGGAAACGTAGAGCCGTCCACGCACTTTCTTGATCTGAATGTCGTGCATGTCAACGATTTCTGGAAACTGACTTGCGGCTTTCTTCAGCCTGCGTTCGAGTTCGGCATCCCGCACTAATTCATCCCCGGTTTCGATGGTTGCGGGCTCGCTCTCGATGTGGGTGAGAATGTCGGCGATCTCAGGCACTTCGTGGCGCATATCAGCTTCGAGCTCGGTTACCTGATCATGCGCGGTTTTGAGCGACAGACGCTCGTCGAGTTCGACATGCTGCTCGACGTGAAGGTGGCCGGCGAGATCCTGCACGCTGATGTCGTGCACGTTCAGGTTGTGGCGGGTCGCGACGGCTCGAATGCGATCGAAGATATTTTCGGATCCCTGCGCTCGCGGCAGCGGCTGGACGGTTACGTCGGCCTCGGGAAGAATGCTGTGGACCGCCTCCGTTACAGCGGCTACCAGCTGCTCGGAGCGTTGGAACGTCACGGTGCGCGCCAGTCCAACCGAGAGATCGGCGAAATAGTGATTGCCGGCGCGGCGGATACGAACCCGGCCAACTTCCAGCACACCATCCACTCGGGTCACCGCATCCGTGATCTGAGCTCGGACTCCGGCGGGAGCGGCATCGAGCAGAGCATCGACGGTACGGCGCGCCAGCCGCCAGCTTACCGATACGATGACGCCTGCAACAAACAAAGCGGCAATTGGATCAGCCCGGAGCAGCCAGTCGAGATGATAGAGTCGGCCCAAGAGAATGAGTGCCAATCCAAGAACGACAACCCCCGAGGACCAAACGTCCGTGGAAAAATGCAGCGCGTCGGCCTCGAGTGCCTGGCTTTGATATTTGGTGGCGATGCGACCTAAAGCTTGGGAACGCCACCAATCCACGGCCATCGAAATCAGCATTACGGCGAAGGCCCAAACTGAAGGCTCGACCTCGACTCGGCGGAAAAATAGGCGCAGCACGGCTTCGTAGATAACCCAGGCAGTGGTGATCAAAAGCAGACCGGTTTCAACGAAGGCTGAGAAATTTTCAACTTTGCCGTGGCCATACTGGTGGTCGGCATCGGCTGGCTTGTCGGAAACTCCAACGGAAAAATACGTGAGCAGGGCAGCGATCAAGTCCAGCGCAGAATGTGCGGCTTCGGAAAGGATTCCCAGGCTTCCCGTAGTCACTCCGACCGCGATTTTCGCCGTGGTGATCAGTACCGCTGCTACCACGGAATTACCCGCCACCGCACGCTTCTCTGCGCGCATCGCGTTCGGCGAGTAAAGGGCCGGGGTTCCGGACATGAAGGGATTATCGCCGCTAATCCGGAATTGCGCCAAGTCGAATCCGATTTTCTATCGTCACGTCGGGGCTGCCCCTACTGCAATAAATGGCCTCTATGCTAGGATGCTAGGTTCAGATAGTTCAACTTCCTGATCTACCAATTCCTGGAGGAATTTTCTATGGGTAAGAGTTGGTTGCTGTGTGTGCTGTTGGGTACGTTAGCCTGGGGACAGGCACAATCTGGCACTGCGCCGGCATCGCCAGGCCCGGCGCAGCAAACTCCAGCGCAGCCAGCCCCGATGCAGGCTCCGGGCGCTGCTACTAAGCCACCGGCTCCGGCACCGGAAGTACCGGAGACCGCAGTAGTGCTGACCATTAAAGGCGTTTGTCCGCCAGCGGCGAAGACGACCACGGGCGCGAAAACTGCCACGGCCGCCGCAGCCAAGAAATCCGCGGACTGCAAAACCGAGATTACGCGTGCGCAGTTCGAGAAGATTGCCAGCGGAATTTCGCCAACCGTAACGCCACAGTTGAAGCGTCAACTGGAAACGGCGCTTCCCCGATTCATGGCGATGTCCGAGGCAGCAAAGGCTAAGGGCCTTGAGAATAGCGAGCAATATAAGGAAACGCTAAAGCTCGCCAAGATGCAGATTCTGACCACCGCTCTGCAGCGGTCCCTGCAAGACGAGGCGGACAAAGTCTCGCCGACGGATGTCGAAGGCTACTATAAGAAAAATCCGGAAGCTTATGAGCAGTTCTCCTTAGACCGTCTGTTTATCCCTCGCTATAAAACGCTTGAGACTGAAGACAAAGACGACAAGGATGACGCAAAGGACAAGGATAAAGACGACAAGGATAAAGATAAAGACAAGGACAGTCAAAAAGAAACCGAAGAAAAACAGAAAACCAAGGAAGCCGAGGAACAGGCCAAGCGGGAGAAAGGTGAGCAGGAGTTGAACAAGCTGGCCGACACGCTGCGCGAGCGCGCCGCCGCGGGTGAAGACTTCACCAAGTTGCAGAAGGAAGCCTTCGAAGCTTCCGGCACAAAAGTGGAGTCACCTACGGTGAACCTGCCAAAGGTGCGGCGAACGGGGCTGCCTCCGGCGCACGCCGCAGTCTTCGATTTGAAGGTGGGCGAGGTATCGACGGTGATCAGCGATAACGGGGGCCACTATATTTACAAGGTGGTCAGCAAAGAAGTCCTGCCGCTGGACCAGCAATTGCAGACTGAAATTCATAACAAGTTGAAGAGCGAGCGCTTGAAGGAGATGACGGACAAGTACACCAACTCGTTCCAGGCGATACCCAACGAAGCGTATTTTGGTCAAATGCCGGCGGGAATGCCAGGGCGGCCAGGGATGAATCAGGGAGCACCGCCGCCGCACATGCGCCCACAGATGCCGCCTGCGGGCGCCCAGGGCGCTCCGCCGTCGTCGCAGGCTCCATCGCAACCGGCACCTCCTCCATCTAAGCCGGACTGATGGCGAGCGGAAAACCTGTCGTCGTAGTCACTGGAATTGCGGGAAACCTGGGCTCCAGGTTGCTCCCGCTGCTCGGGGATTTTTCTGTGATTGGGGTGGATTTGAATCCACCCCACACCGATCTACCGCTGCAATTCGAACGCATGGATCTGGGCGAGGAGTCCTCCACGCGTTTGCTCTACGAAATGCTGCGCGACACGCGACCGGTATCGGTTGTGCATCTCGCGTTCGTTATCGATCCTGTACGGTCAGGGGTGACCGAGCCCGCGCGCATGTGGCAAATCAATGTCGCTGGCACGGCGCGAGTGATGGAGGCAATCACCGAGGCAAACCGCTCGGTCGATTCTCCGATCCGGCAATTCGTTTTTCCCAGCAGCGTTTCGGTGTACGGTCCCAGCCTGCCCGCGCCGGCAACAGAAGAATCTCCCATGGCGGCGCACACCCTGCCCTACGCGATTCATAAGAAGCAGTGCGACGAAGTGGTGCAGCAGCGCTCGTCCGCGCTGCGGGGCTGCAGCGTTTACATTTTGCGGCCGCACATCTTTACCGGCGCCAGCGTGGAAAACTACCTGCTGGGAGCATTCCGCGGCACGCCGAACGGAAAAGGTCCGCGGGCGGAAAAGATGCGCCGCGAGGGCAAGCGTCTGCCTTGCATGCTGCCGCGTGGTCAACAGTATCTCGACAATAAAATTCAGTTTGTCCACGTCGACGACATGGCGCGGCTGATTGCGCACATTTTGCATCGCGATCCGGAGGTGCAGCGCCTCACCATTCTGAACGTCGCGGGACGCGGAGAGCCCCTCGCCTTCGGCCGCTGCATAGAAATGGCGGGCGCAAAGCTGATCCGCGTGCCCGGCAAATGGGCGATGTGGATGGTCCTGTCATTTCTCTGGAACCGGCAAATCTCGGCGATTCCGCCCGAGGCGCTACCCTACATGAGCGGCGAATACATCATGAACACAGACCGCCTGCAAAAATTCCTGGGTGGCGAATACGAGCACGTAATTCTCTATACGATTGCCGATGCATTTGCCGACAGCTTCAAAACCAAGCCAGCCGCATCGCAGATGGCGATCAACAGCTAGGCTTCTGTACACTCGAGCGATCCTTCCGGTTGCTGCTGTGCTCCCATAATCCACAACACTGGACTTCTGCACGCGTTAGACGATCGGCTTTCCTGCAGCCACCGAAACCGGCTCGTATCTCATCCCATTAACATTTTTGCAATCTGATGGAATAAATTGGACGATCGCTGGTTTACTCTATGCGGGTGCCAGAAGACCGAGCCAGTGCGGCGTCGTTTGCAGATCTCGCGTTGCCTTTGTTCGATCAGCTTTACAACTTTGCGCTCTGGCTCACGCAGGATAAGGCCGAGGCCGAGGATCTGGTGCAGGAAACTTACGCGAAGGCTTTGCGCGGATTTTCCTCGTTTCAGGCGGGCACGAATTTTCGCGCATGGATTTACCGTATCCTGCGCAATTCGTTTCTCAATTCGCGCGCCGGGTTGAAGGTAACGGTCGTGATCGATGAGGAGGGCGGCGACGGTTTGCCGGCAGTGAGTAGTACGCCGGAGAGCCTGCTGATGGAGCAGGCGACCCGCGAGATAGTGCAGCAGGCTTTGGAAACATTACCCGTGCACTTCCGCGAAATTCTACTGCTCTGCGATGTGGAGGACATGTCGTACAAAGAGATCGCCGAAACACTGTCGATCCCTGCAGGGACGGTGATGTCCCGACTCTCGCGCGCGCGTAAAGCGTTGCGCGTCGCGCTGTCAGAGAAGAAGCAAGGAGGCGGCCGTGGCTTGTAACGAGTGGCGCGACAAGCTCGACAGTTACATCGACGGCGAACTCACACCGGCGGAGGCGGCGACGCTGGGCGCGCATCTGCGAAGTTGCGCAGAATGCGCCGCCGACGGTCTGCAGCGGGTGCAGATGAAGCGCGCGGTGCAAATCGCCGGGAAGCGGTACGAGCCGAGCACCGACTTGCGAAACAAAATTGCCAAGAGTTTCGAGGCGAAATCGCACCGTGGAATTGCTCCGAAGTGGAAATTCGCTTTGATTCCGGCGCTGGGCTTGCTGGCCGCAGCCTTTCTATTGACTTCGTACTTCGGCCGCGAGCGGCGCGAGCAGCAGCGCGTCTATAGCGAGTTGGCCGACCTGCATGTGGCTACCCTGGCCAGTTCTACACAAGTGGATGTCATATCGACCGATCGCCACACGGTGAAACCATGGTTTCAGGGAAAAATTCCGTTCACCTTTAATCTACCAGACCTGCCGGGATCTGAATTCAACTTGCTTGGGGGCCGGGTTGCGTATCTGGAGCAAGTCAGCGGAGCACATTTGATTTATCAAGTGCGCAAGCACGAGATCTCGGTGTTCATCTTTCAGGATCGTGGCGACGAGATGAGAAGCCTGCCATCCGGACCAGAGAATGCAGCATCGTTCAATATGCAGACCTGGATGAAGAATGGACTCCGATATTTTGTGATCGGCGATGCCAGCAAAGAGGACATCAAAGCACTGAGTAAGCTTTTGCAGGACGCCGGATAGCGACTCTTCGGAGGATGAATTCTTGACGCGTCGAGGATTCAGTTCCTCCCGCGATACAATCCTGCGATGCCGAACGTGTAGGGCGTCCAACTAGCTTCACGAAAGCCGGCGCGGCGCATGCGAGCTAGCATTTCTTCCGGCGCGGGAAATCGCTCGACCGAATTTGGGAGATAAGCGTAAGGGCCGCGCACACCCGAAATCATCGTACCGACACGGGGCAGAACTTGCTTAAAGTAGATTCGATAGACTGCGCCCATTACGCCCGCCGGTTCGCTGAAGTCGAGAATGCCGCACTCGCCGCCGGGCTTCAGCACACGGACAATCTCTCGCAGGCCTGCGTCGTAATCGGCGAGATTCCGAAAGCCGAACGCTGAAGTGACCAATCCAAAATGCTGATCGGGAAACGGCAGACTGAGTGCATCGGCTTCAATCCAGCCTGGCATGGCGCGCCCATTTGTCTCCTTATTGCGAGACTTCGACCACGCACGCTGCAGCATCGCGTGAGAGAAATCAGCTCCAAGAATTCGCGAGCCGGCGTTGCCTGTTTTCTTACGCAACGCGAACGTCATGTCGCCCGTGCCGCAGCAGAGGTCAAGGACTCGGACATCCGGCTGCGCCAGAATCGTTGCGAAGGTGCGGGCCGTACGGCGCCACCACAGCCGGTCGACGTTAAAAGAAAGGACGTGGTTCAGCAGATCGTAGCGTGGCGCGATCGAGGTAAACATCTCTCGAACTGCGCGGGCCGCCGTAGATGCGTCCTTAGCTCCTTCGGGCACCGCACCCACTACGAGTTTGTTGGCTTCAGACACGGAGAGCAGAATTGTTGATTGCCGATTGAACTTCAACGATGTCGAATTCCTCTTTAGTTTTGCAATTAGTAGTCAGCAATCAACAATCAATATTTCTTCATTTCCCCCATCCGCCGTGAGACAAGCGGCGAAGTTCTTCAACCGCGTTCACGACCACGCTGTCAGGCACGTCAGCGGTGATTTCGACCTTCCCAATCTCCCGGGGTAAAACGAAATGCACAGCGCCGTTTTGGGTTTTCTTGTCAGCTTGCAGGCGGGCGAGAATCTTGCGCGCACTGACTTTTAATTCCGGCAAGCGTCCCAGGCTGAGAACCGCGTCGGCGATGCGGCCGGCAGTAACGCTGTCGGTGCGTCCTACGGTAAGCGCAATATTTGTGGCAGCGATCAACCCCCAGGCAACCGCTTCGCCGTGAAGCAGGCTCTGGTAGCCGGTTTCCGCCTCTAACGCATGGCCAATCGTGTGGCCGAGGTTCAAAACACGCCGCAGACCACCTTCATATTCGTCAGCTGAAACGACCTCAGCCTTCAGCTTTACCGACTGCGCGATCAGGCCTTCGAGCTCTACTGGATCGCGCTGCAGAATCTGCGCGCGCTTTTGTTCAAAGCGCCGAAAAAGCTCCAGGTCTCCGATAATGCCGCATTTGAGCGCTTCATAAAGTCCGGCGCGAAACTCGCGGATGGGAAGCGTCCGCAAAATTTCCGGATCGATCAAAACCACGCGAGGCTGATGAAACGTTCCCAGCAGATTCTTCCCCGCCCCAAGGTTGACGGCAGTCTTGCCGCCGACCGAGGCATCGACCTGCGCCAGTACTGTGGTTGGAATCTGCACCAGTTCCACGCCACGCATGTAAAGAGACGCCAGCAGGCCCGTTACATCGCCCACCACGCCTCCGCCAAAAGCGATCAACACCGCCTTGCGATCGGCACCCAGACGGGACAGCTTTTCCGCGAGAGCCTCTATGGTCTCCAGCTTCTTTGCCGGCTCGCCGTCGGGCATCTGCAATATTTGTGGTTTAAAGCCGGCAGAGGTTAGCGAACGGATCAGCTTGGTTCCCCATCGCCGGCGCACCGGCGGAACGGTGACCACAAAGAGCTTGCTCGACTGCGGCAGCAATTCCGCCAACAAGCTGCCCGCTCGCGCCAGCAGCCCGTTCTCAATGCGGGCCTGGTAGGGCCTTGGCTGCACATGAATGGTGACTTGAGCCATGGAATTCCATAATAGCGCAAGCGGCGGAGGCAATTTAATCGCCCTTCCCTTTTTGGCTTACTAGCCGTCTTTCGTCGCTAAGACCGCGCGAGGTGATACCATTTTCGGTCTATGCAGGGCCTTCCAGCCGAGACCGATTTTGTGGTGATTGGCGCCGGAGTCGCAGGCCTGCGCGCCGCCATCGAACTCTCCGATGCGGGGCGAGTGCTCGTGCTCGCGAAAAAAGAGGTCACCAATTCGAATACACAGTTCGCGCAGGGCGGAATCGCGGCCGCGCTCAGCGATGAAGACGAAGTGAGCCTGCACTTGCAGGACACGCTGATCGCGGGCGATGGCTTGTGCAATCCCGACGCGGTGAAGACTCTGGTCGAGGAAGGTCCCGAACGGATCGAAGAACTGATTGCGTGGGGCACGCAGTTCGACCGGAGCGGAACCAAGCTGGTCTTCGGACGCGAGGGAGCGCACAGCCGCAACCGCATTCTGCATGCCCAGGGTGATTCCACTGGCCGCGAAATTCTACGCGCCCTTTATGCCAAAGCGCAGACGGTCAAGTATATTTCGGTGCGCGAGTTCGAGTTTTCCACGGGACTGCAAGCCGAAGGCGAACGCGTCGACGGCGTGACGCTGATCAACGAAAAAGGCCTGCCGGAAGAAATGTCATGCTCCGCCGTTTTGCTGGCCACCGGCGGCATGGGACAACTCTATCGCAACACGACCAATCCAGAGGTCGCCACCGGAGACGGGGTGGCCATGGGATTTCGCGCGGGCGCCGAAGTCAGCGACATGGAATTCGTCCAGTTTCATCCAACCGCGCTCTATTTGCAGAAAGCGCCGCGCTTTCTGCTGTCAGAGGCGTTGCGTGGTGAAGGCGCATATCTGAGAAATATCGAGATGGATCGCTTCATGGCGAAATATCATTCACTCGGCGAACTTGCACCGCGCGACGTGGTGGCGCGAGCCATCATGCACGAGATGGAAGTGAGCCGCGCTAAAGATCCATTCGTATATCTCGACCTCACCCATCTCGGGGCCGCAAAAATTCAAAAACGTTTCCCGCGAATTTACGCCACCTGCCTTGAATACAACATTGACATTACCGAGGACTTGATTCCGACCCGTCCCGCGGCGCACTACGCCATGGGCGGTGTGCGCACCGACCTGAATGGCAAAGCGAGCCTCGATGGCCTTTACGCCGCTGGGGAAGCGGCGGCTACCGGTGTCCACGGCGCCAATCGCCTGGCCAGCAATTCCCTGCTTGAGGGTTTGGTATATGGAGCGCGCGCCGGAAAGGCGATGCGCGAGGAATTGAAGGTGCCGAGGAAATCTGCACACGCGCAGAAGACATCAGCCTCACAAAATGGGCCAGTGGATGCTGGGTTGGAAGAACTGATCGGTCAGATCAAGGACGTCATGTGGAAGGATGCCGGCATTGTTCGCACGAGAAATGGAATGCAAGAGGCGATCACGAAGCTTGAAGAGCTTACGCCGAGGGTCGCGCATCCCCGCACGCGCAGGGCGTATGAAGCGGCAAACCTGCACGTGGCCGGGCTTTTGGTGTTGCGTTCGGCTCTTGCGCGGGAAGAAAGCCGCGGGGCGCACTATCGAACCGACTATCCCGCTCATGATGACAAGAAGTTTCTTAAGCACTCGGTGGTTAGGGGTGAGAGTTTGCGGTTTGTGTGAGGCCGTTTGCCGAATGGTTCGCTGACTACGACTTTGTAGGCACAGCTATTGAGGCCACAATTGCGACGAGTAATATCCCCGCCACCACACCGAGTGTGACCACCGTCGGAACTAGAAAATAATCGGCTGCGATCATCTTTAATCCAAACAGAATCAGAATCAGCGCCAGTCCGGTATGTAAAAAGCGAAAAACTTTCATCAGACCGGCGACGGCGAAATATATCGATCGCAGGCCGAGAATTGCAAACACGTTCGAGGTGTAGACAATAAAAGCGTTCAGCGTGATGGCAAGCACCGCCGGAATCGAATCGACGGCGAAGAGCAGGTCCGTAGTTTCGATGACTGCCAGCACTACCAACAGCGGCGTGGCGTAAAGGGCCGGATTCCCCTTCCAACCGCGAACCAGAAAGCTACTTCCTACGTAATCGTCGGTCACCGGCAGCAGTCGGTGCAAAGCCTTCACCGCGGAGTTCTTCGAGGGATCGATCTGCCGGTCGCCGGCGAATCCAAGACGGATTCCGCTATAGATCAACAATGCGCCGAACCCGTAGAAAATCCAGTGGAAGCGTTTGATCAGCCCCACGCCTGCAAGAATGAAAACTCCTCGCATCACTAGCGCCCCCAGCACTCCCCAAAACAAGACGCGGTGCTGATGTTGCTCAGGCACTGCAAAGTAGCGGAAGATCACAAGAAAAACGAAGAGATTATCGATGCTAAGCGACATCTCAAGAACGTAGCCGGTAACGAACTCCAGCGCGACCTGGCGGCCCTGCCAGAAAAAAACCACCGCAGCGAAGACGGAGGCGAGACCGATCCACATGGCGCTTTCGCCAAGGGCATCGCGCGGGCGCACGGCCTGGCCTTGGCGATGGAAGACGACGAGATCCAACACCAGCATGCCGAGCGCGAACAGATTGAAGAGAATCCAGAAATAGAGCAAGCGCGTACCGGGGAACCAAAATCAATTGCTGATTGTTGATTGAAGAGCCTACAAATCAGGAGCCTCTAAATCAAAATCAGAAATCAACAATCAAAAATTCTAGTTCTGTCGCCCGATAGCGCCGCTCTCCCACGCGTCCCACACGCCGAAAGCTTTAAACATCTCTACGCTATGGGTATCGTGCATCGATTGCTCGATCTGCGCGCGGGTCAGGCGCCGACCGATCTTCTCGGAGAGGTTGGCTAGGGCGAAGCTGAACTCGGCGGCTTCGGCTACGTGTTTTTTGAGCTGTGGGAAATCCACTTTGTCGTAAGTGTCGGAGACAGCGTGATAGTTCTCCAGATAGTTCGCCTCCTGCTGGTCGGCCACAAACGTCGGAACGCCTTCCAGCATGAAATCGAAATGGTCGGTGCCCCACTCCATGTCGGTTTTTAACTCGGTCAAACCGAACTGCCGCAGCGGCTCAGTGAGGCGAGTGGCAGTATCGAGCACATCTTTGCGTCCGCCGCTGGCAAATCCGGTTGTCTTGCCGGTGCCGGCATCCCAGATGATGACTCCCGCGGCCTTATCGAGTTCGGGCCGATGGGCAACGGAATAAGCGCGCGACCCGAGCAACCCCTCCTCTTCGCCGGAAAATAGAATGAAGCGGATGGAGCGGCGCGGCCTAAGTCCGGATGCTTTGATGGCACGCATCGCATCTACCACAAGCGCCGCGTTGCAGCCGTTATCGAGCGCCCCGGTACCCAGTTCCCACGAATCCAGGTGCGCACCGAGAATCACGAACTCGTCGGACTTCTCGCTGCCTTTAATCTCACCCACCACATTCGCCGTCTCGATCGGCCCGCCAATCTTGTTCGGAATGGCTAAGTCCGCCCACACCGGATGCCCCGCCGCGAGTAGACGCTCCATGCGCTCGCCATCTTCGCGCGCGACCAGCACCTGGGGAATTCGATCGATTTCTCCCGCGAAAGAATTGGTATGCCGGTAAAGAATGTCATGTTCGCGTGTGGCGATGAAAACAACCGCCTTAGCTTTTCCCCGCACAGCCGCAGCGACAGCCGGGATCGCGTTGTTATATTCGGCGAACAGATCGTCCCAAGTTTTAAGCACAGCGGTCTGCACGAGGACGATTTTGCCTGAGATATCACCAGCCTTCTTAAAGTCGGCAGCAGTGCCGTGGCCCACTTCGACCACTGGCACATGCTTCTCCCGAGCCAGCGCCGGAGCCCACGCGATGGAAACGCAGCGAACGCGGAAATTCACTTCAGGAGACTGCTCGGCGTTGGAATCCAGCGGCGTCCCAGTGGAGCTGACGATCATCTCCGTCGCGCCTTCGGACCATGAATAAGGAATCGTAAATTCTTCGGTGTGGGCGCTGTCGGCGCCCGCATCCTTAAACATCTGCACTCCCCAATCGACCGCGCGCTCCATGGCGGGCGTGCCAGGGACACGGCCCCCGATCTCGTCTGTGAGGCGGCGGAGGTTGCTTTCGAGCGACGAAGGTTGCAGGGCGACCTGAATGATGCGAGCCTCGTCGGCGGCGTCTTTATCATTGTCGTTGTTATCGCAGGGAGGGGTCGCAGCCAGACAGACAGCACCAAAGACGGCGCACAAGCAGAAGACTTTCAGCTTTCGCATATCGGGTGAATTAGAAACGAAATTCCGGAAAAGAGCAAAGGGCATGAACTGCGAAAAACGCGAGAGCCAGGTAAAACGCTCCTTCGGCGACGCTGGCGATTTTATTTGGGTGGCAGCGGGTCCATCCTGTCGAGAATGCCGACCGTCTCCAGAATCGTGCTGCCTACAATTTCGAGACTCTTGGGGCTCAGTTTGTCGACCGTATCCTGCGTGGTGTGCCAGAACACGTCGTTGTATCCGTAATCAAAGTCGATGAGATCGGCCGAAGGAACGCCCCGCTTCACAAACGGAATGTGATCGTCACTGACCCCGGGCAAAGTCCGCGCGAAGAAATGTGACTGATACCCCAATCGGGTAGCGGCTTCGTACACCATGTCTTCGAGCCATGGTGTTGAGTTGCTATCGCGATCCACGTTGAGATCGGCATCTCCGATCATGTCCGCCAATATGAACGCTTTCATTTTCTTGAGAGTTCCGTCTGACTGCCACTTTTCCGCCAGGTGCGTGATCCCGTACAGGCTGTCATCCATGAACGGAGTTTCGGTGTCTGGCTTCATCGCCTCTTCGGCATCGTCCCACACCAGCCAAATGCTGTATCCACCCCGCGTCTTGCCACGCAGCTGAGTGGCGAGTTCCAGAAGCAGCGCGCTAGAAGAGCCTCCATCATTCGCGCCCACGTAGGAAGTATTGCGTAGCGGATAGTTCGTGTCGTAATGGCTGGCAATGACGACGATTCCATCTTTCGCACCGTTAAACTTGGCGACGATGTTGTGCACGGGAAACTTGCCCTCCGGCGTGTCGGCCGTGAAGATGTCATTCTCAACCACGTCGCCTTTGAGATGTGCGAGGAGGTAATCCTCAACTTTCTTGTGATTCGAGCTGCCCAGGGGCCGCGGACCGTAAGCGACGATCTCTTTCACGTACTTCATCGCTCGATTGGAATCGATTGTCGGGACGGGGCCGTTATCGGGCGGAAAGGAAAGTTTAGAAGCAACCGCCTCGGCGGCAGGAGCAGGTTGCGCCCCAGCCTGAGCCGTATTTTTGTCCCGGTCGCAAGCCACGAGCATCAAGCAGCAGAGCAACACAATCGAGACTTCGATAAATTTGTCGAGCATAGCCCTGCCGATCATAGAGTGAGTGCTTTCGAGTTGCCTCTAGGCTGCCTTCTTTTCGTTCCGCGCCCGCCGCTGCTTGGGATGGACTAGCCACGCAATGCCAATGCTAATGGCATACAGCGCAATCATCGGCGCGGCAAAGATGCACATGTTCAAAATGTCGGGAGTCGGTGTGACGATGGCCGCGATGACGAAGCAGATCAGAATGGCGTAACGAAAATTCTTCCACATGAAGCTCGCGCTGACGATGCCCATCAACGCCAAAAAGAAAATGAGAATCGGCATCTCGAAGATCAGCCCCATGCCGAGGATGATGCTCAGAAACAACGACGTATATTCGCCGATGGTAATCATCGGCTGGAATTGCCGGCCGAAGTGAATCAGAAATTCCAGCGCCCGCGGGTAAACGATCTTGTAGCCGAAATATCCGCCGGTCATGAACAGCGCAATGGTCGACACCATGAACGGAACGACGTAGCGTTTCTCGTTGCGGTAGAGGCCGGGTGAAATAAACATCCACACTTGATAGAGCACGAAGGGCGAGGTGAGGAACAATCCCGCCAATGCGGCGATCTTCAGGTAAAGATTGAAGGGCTCGGTAGGATTCAGATAGACGAGCTTCTCCGCCATCCCGTTGGCTTTGAGCACTTCCATGATCGGCCGCTGCATGACTTCATAAATACTTTCAACCTTCCACCAACAGGCGAAAAATCCCACAGCCACGGCGGCAATCGAGTAGACGAGGCGGCGGCGCAGTTCCTCGAGGTGATCTAGAAACCCCATGGTGGGCATGGCTTCGCGCTTGGGGTCGTCTTCAGAACCCCCGGTCGCGGAATCAAACATGAGAATCCTGAGAAGCAGCAGCAGTCTCGGGATCAGGCACGGCAACCGTCTCGCCCGCTGTGGGCAAACTTGTTCGCGGCACAGAATTCAGGTCAGACGAATCGGCAAGGGCAGGAGTTGACGCCGTCTCCGGTCCGGCTAAGGTGGCCTCTTCTTGATTCACCGGTTCGCTCGCTGCTGGATTCAGGCTCAGGCTAGCCACGGCGCCCTGCGGCGGCTGAGCGGACTGCACGGCGGTTTGATTCTTTTGAACTTCTAAATGAGCGATTTCCGTTTCGATCTGCGATTTAAACTCGTTTGAGGCACGGCGCAATTCGGCGAGAAGTTTCCCAGCTTGACGTGCGATTTCCGGCAGCTTCTTTGGCCCAAACACGATGAGCGCCAGGAAAAACAGGAAGATCGTCTCGGAAAAACTCATGGCCCCCATCATAATGCCGAAGCTGGAAGGCGGGCAATGACGATACAAACTGTTGACAAGTTTTCTTGGGCGACGGCCGAGCCTATCGGTCCACTGGGCATGGCTCGCTCGCGAAAGATCCCGCTCCCTCTATGGAGCGGGCTTAAGCACCACGGTATTTCGTTCATCCGTGGCAATGATGCGGTAAAGCTTCTTTAATTCTTCGGCTCTATTAACCGGCACGCTGAGTTCTTTCACCTCGAAAGTTCGCGTGTAGTCGACTACGTTTCCAGTAACCACTGTTTTGGAGTGGTAGCTGGCGAAGCCGTAGTCGGCATCGACCGCCGGAGGCAGGTCATCCACTACGTAGCCAGTGGGAATTGTGATTTCAAAAGTATCGGTGTCGCGCGCCGGTTCTTCGAACTCGATGGGAAATTTACGCGGCTCCTTCGTCTCCAGGAACCCCGATCCCTTATTCCCGATCACGCGCGGCCTTACCAGAAGCAGGTTACCGGCATTCTTGGCGTAGTTTGGCGATTCGAACGAGTAATTGAAGCCAAATGGCTTGTCGGTTTGTTGCAGGTTGACAATGCTGGCCTGAGTAATATGAAAACTGGTGAGTGAATCACCCAACAGCTCCTCGATCGGCTTGATGCGGTCGCTGTCTTTCGTTACGGCGCGCAGTCGCCAGCGCTCAGATGAGGCACGCTCGCCTAGCCGGATCTCTTTGACCTCACCCTTCAGTGTGCCGGTCGTGTCGAGCGTCAGCTTGGCGGTGCGCTCGATGCTGTTCATTGCTGTCGGCTGTTGTGGGAGTTCAATCAATTCGCCGCCATCCGGTGTCACCAGTAAGCCGTAGTTGGCCTGCAGATAGCCGGGGAGCTGGCCGAACGGGATCAACTCATTCGTAGGGTCGAAAAAAAGAAGCCTGCCTAATTTGGGATCTTGCAAAGTGGCAACCAGCGAGGAATCGTTGAGGCCGTCAGGCAACTTGATCGCCAGGATGGCGTGGTTGAATCCATGGTGGGCAGGAGTTTGCGGCGTAACTGCGCCACGTTCGGTATAAATCACTACGTGATAGGAATCGATTCCTATTTCCTGCAGCATGGAACGAACCAGCGTCGCCTTGTCTTTACAGTCGCCATAGCGATGCGAGAAAACGTCAGGCGCAGCGTGAGGTTGCCAACCCCCGATGCCGAGTTCGATGGCTACATAGCGGATATCGTGCTGGACAAATCCGGCAATCGCCTGCATTTTCTGCAAGGACGTAGTCTTCGACGCAGTCAGTGTGTTCACCTGCTGTTTGATCTCGGCAGAGGCATCGGCCCTTCCGCCGACTAAGGCCGAATACCATTTACCCATCCCGCCCCAATCGGTGAATCCGTTCAGAGGCAGGGATCCAGAAGTGAAGAACGAAACAACCATTTGCCCAGCGACTCCCTGGAAGGGGGGCATATGGGGTTCGTGTCTGATTCCCTTGATGTCGTTTACCACCCACTGCCATGAATTGCTGCCAGCCTGAGTTGGTTTGACCTCGGGATAGTTGAGAAATGCAAACTTGTATTCCCATCCGGCAGGGAGTTGGACACTGTAGTGGCTTTCGCGCACCGGGTCCTTTACCTGGAAATGCCAAATCTCTTGTAAAAAGAAAGGGCGCTCCTCAACTTCGTACTCATAACCGACAATGTTTCCAGGATCGGGCGCTGGAATGTTGAGTACCCTGAGTTTTACGTCTGACATTAATTCGCCGCTTGGAAGAAGATTCCTTTCGACCGCGTCCTTCTCCTTGACCTCGTAATCTCTGCCCTGCGCGGGAATGCACCATCCGTGAAGAGTCTTGACTTTGCTTTGTGAATCGAAAGGAACCACTACCGTGCCATGCTCGCGGCCATCGGGGCGCAAAATCTTATAGGCCTCTCGTACACGGGTTTCCATCTTGTCGGTGGAGATAACGGTGACGTTGGTCTCGGAGTACAAGAGCACGGCCTCAGTCTTCTCGTCGTAGGCAGGCAACGGGGCATTGACCAGCGCATGCATCCACGGTGGAGCATCTCCGCCCGCCGAGGCTCGCGGCAAACAAACCACAATGAAAGCAATAACCCAAAGCACAAAAAGCCGCATTCGCAGGCTAGTTGCTCGCGCTGGCGGTTCCGGGTTGCAACACAATTTGCTCTTCATCTCCGGTCCTTACTTCCTCAAAAAAGTCCCGTAACGCCCCGTAGTACTTAGAATCCACTAGCAGAAGATTCATTTTCAGCGTGCGCGTTAGGTGCAGCATTTTATCGCCTTGCTCGACTCTCCGAGTGTAGCCGGCCACATGGGCGTCCTTGTCCCGCGCCATCGGAACGCTGCCAACCTGCCAGCCCGGTGGGAGCTCAATGGTCACGTCATCCGTTTTCTCGTAGGGATACTCAAAGTAGATCGGATGAACCCGACCGGCGTGCTCAAAGGTATGCTTCTCCACCGCAGTAAAAACCGCGGCAGGAATCATGACCCTTCTACCTGCATTGGACGCCCACCCCGGGATCTTCACGTCAAACTCCGCGACCAGCGGAGTTTCCGAGCCGTTCCAGTCTGGCTGGTTGGATAATTCCGCCTCCACCGAGACCGGAACTTGTGTCTTTACACGTTCCTCCAGGAACTTCTTTCGCGCGACTTCATCCGCATGCCGCACGTCGAGCCGGTGATACATGGCTTCGAGACCTGTATAGGTAACCGTGAGCTTTCCTTCCAGGTCGCCGGTCTCGGACAGCTTTAGCTTTGCTTTGCGCTCGATGCGTGACTCCGAACTCGCAGGAAGCGTGGTCTGTATCCAACTTCCTCCGTCTTTGTCCAGCTGCAGAGCCGGAGTTCCGGTCTCGGACCAGTTGAGCAGCCCGAAGGGTGCAAACTCTGCGCCTGGATTGAAATAGAGATCCTTCCCATTCAGCCTCACCAGTACAGCGGTTTCGTTCAACTGTCCGCTTTGCATCATCTTTGGTTTGAAAAAATACTCCGCCCGGCTGGAAACCCAGCACCCATATACTTCGAATCCCGCTGCACGAACCAGACCAAGAAAAAGCCAGTCTAGTTGCCACTTATTGCCGTAGCCGCGCTTCCAAACATCCTCGACGCTCTCGTCAAACTTTTCTTTCTCGCGCTTTTCTTCCTCCGCGGTTTTCCGCAGTTCATACGACGTATTTCGGACCTGCTGCACTCGATCGTAAATTTTTCGCAATTTCACTTCGGGCGTATCATTCGGCGAAGTGATTTGCGAGACCGCCTCCGCCATAGCTTTAGGTTTGCCAACAAACTTCTCTAAAGCGTCATTCCGGGCCTTGCCGACATGCTTCCAGAACTGCTCCGGGTCATTCTCGGGCCTTCCGATCTCGTAGGAGAAATCCACGCGCGCCTTCAATTCGTTCGGAGGCGGCATGAAATCTTCAGTCTGGAAAGCGGGGATGTTGCTGACTTCCATGCTAACGAGCTCAGGGCCCTCCTTGAGTTCGGCACCCGGTGGAAGGTTCTGCCAACTCCGCTGAAGGGTCGGCGGAGCGTAGCCACCCTTGAACGGCTTCAGAGAGAAGCGAGCATTCTTGGTAAACAGAGCCTCGCTTAGAATCCAATGCGAAGAGTACGCATGCTGCAGGTCGAGAGTGTAGCTGTACTCGATAACACAACCCACGTCAACCGCAGGCAGCGTAAATGTTTTCGCAAGGAATCGTAGCCCGCGCGCCTTGGCTATGGACTTTTCGAAAACCTTGTCGTCGAAGTCGACAACAGAGCCGTCTGGCTTGATGGTACGTGCCCGGATGTGCACAACTTCGTCGACACCCTTAACAAAAGGTATCTCTATATTTGCGTACTTGCGGCCTTCATCCGTCAAAACCTTGATGCGCTGGTAATTGTCTTCGTGTACAGTTCCCCGGCCGTTGTCATCGCGATCGACTTGGCGATAGAGAATGATGGCAGGCGCACCCGGAGCAAGCGGCTCGCTGGTCATCTTCAATTCTTCCGGAGAAATGGGAGAAAAACCAACCCCTGCGTGAACCGTAGCAGGAGGATATTCGCCAGCGGCCAGAGCAAACAGAATGGCAAAGCAGGCAAGAATAACTACACGACGAAATGGCACATTCCAACTCCCGAGCCCATGCATTCACCAGAACGGGGGCCCCGCACGTTTGGTGTCGGCCACAATATAGCGGTTCACTCGGTACGTCAATGCTTTTCGGCGGCGAATAGTCTCGCTGGATAACAGGAACCCTAGCTTCGCGAGGCATAGCTTAGCTAGGTCCGGAGCATCCTAATCATGCACGCCCGAACCATTGAGTGCATGCGGTCAGCTTGGTTACTGAAGGGAGTCCGTATCTCTAGTTCCAGAGAGATTGCGTGATATACTGCTTATATTCAGCGCTGTAGCCGGGTGGTCTGACACCCTAATCGAAGGAAATTTCAATGGCACGTAGTTCTCGCCGCTCACTTCTCCTGGTGGTTTTTTTTCTGCTTGCTTGCGGCTTTCTGGGGATTCTTTTTGCCCAGCATACCGGGCAGCAGTCCACGCTCGGCAGCGACTCCGACGTCAAAGACAGCCTAAAGCAGTTTACTGACGTTTATTCAGTCGTCGAGAACAACTACGCCGAGCCCGTCAACCCGGATAAAGCAATCTATAACGGTGCCATCCCCGGCATGCTGCACGCGCTCGATCCCCACTCAAATTTCTTCGACCCCAAATCCTACGCGCTGATGCGCGAGGACCAACGCGGCAAGTACTACGGCGTCGGCATGACCGTGGGACCGCGCAACAACAAGGTCATCGTAATTTTCCCGTTCACGGGCACGCCCGCCTATAAAGCGGGCATTCATCCCGGCGATGTGATCATCGCGGTCGATGGCAAGTCCACCGAGAATCTGAGCACGGGCGACGTTGCCGACATGCTCAAGGGCCCGAAGGGGACGACCGTACACATCAGCATCTCTCGCGAAGGCGTGGAGAAGCCGATGGAGTTCACCTTGATTCGCGACGAGATTCCACGTTACAGCGTCGACGTTCACTTCCTGATCCGGCCGGGCATTGGTTACCTGCACGTTACCGGCTTCAACGAAACCACGGAAGAGGAAGTCTCAAAGGCTCTGGACGAGTTCGGCGATCTCAAGGGCTTGATCCTCGATCTGCGAGGCAATCCGGGCGGGCTGTTGAGTGAAGGCGTGGGCGTGGCTGACAAGTTCTTGAAGAAGGGTCAAGTCATCGTTTCGCACCATGGCCGCGCATCGGCAGAAAAGCGTTATGTGGCGCAGCACGGCAATGGCGGCAAGGATTATCCTCTCGTCGTCCTGGTAAATCGCTTGACCGCTTCGGCGGCGGAGATTGTTTCCGGAGCGATTCAGGATCATGACCGCGGCTTGATCGTCGGCGAAGTGACGTTCGGTAAGGGCCTGGTTCAAACCGTGTATCCGTTGTCGGAGAATACCGGTCTTGCCCTCACCACGGCTCACTACTACACGCCGAGTGGTCGCTTGATCCAGCGCGATTACAGCAACATTTCGCTCTACGATTATTACTACAACCGCGATGCCGAATCCGGCAGCAACGCCAACCGCGAGGTGAAGCTCACCGATAGCGGACGAACCGTCTACGGCGGCGGCGGCATCTCTCCCGACGTGGTAATCCCTCCGCTGAAGGGCAATCACTTCCAGGACACGCTGCTGCAGCACTACGCATTTTTCAATTTTGCCAAGCGCTATGTGGTCACTCACCATCCCACAAAAAGCTTCGAAGTGGACGATGCTACCCTGCTGGAGTTTCGCAAATCTCTCGACGAAGCATCTGTTCCCTACACCCAGGCCGATCTGATCGATAACAACGACTGGCTCAGGTCGAACATCAAGGCGGAGATCTTCGTTGACGCTTTCGGTCAGGATGAGGGAATGAAGGTGCGTGCTGAATCGGATCCTGAAGTTGTGAAGGGATTGGATCTTCTTCCGCAAGCCAAAGCCTTGGCCGACACCGCCAAGCGTACTGTGGCCGAGCACAACGGCTCGGGAGCATTCAACCGATAGGATCAGGAGACACGGAATGGCCCCGCCTGGGCTCAGCTTGGGCGGGGCTTTTTAACGTTAGTCAGTCCCCTCGGGTCCGGCGCCGCACCCAGCCAGAGCGGGACTTGGGGCACGCCCGGTTCGTTTTCCCTCCAGACTTCATTGACTTCCATTCCTACGTGTGGGAAAATCCGCCGCAGTGGCGCGGGTGCAGTCGTTCAGGCACTTGGGGTGCGCCACCATAAGGCTTAACGAGACCTGATTAAAATGCAGCCTTTGCAACAATTTCGGACGAAAATGCGATGCAAAGGTAGAATGTTCAATCAGGGGATCGCTTGAAGGCGGTCGCTCTGGGGCTGGCGGTTCTTTTAGCGCTGCTTGCCGGATGGACCGATTGGCGTAGCCGTCGTATCCCAAACTGGCTGACCGTGCCGGGATTCTTTATCGGCCTGACGGTCAATACCGTGGCGGGAGGCTGGCTCGGCCTGAAGATTGCCCTCCTGGGCGCTGGCTTAGGGTTGCTTGTGCTGCTACCCTTTGTTCTGGTGCGCAGTCTGGGCGCGGGCGATTGGAAGCTGGCCGGTGCGCTGGGCGCGTTTGTAGGTCCGGGAGCGCTGTTAAATCTGCTGATGGTCTCGGTCTTCATCGCCGGAATTATGGCGCTAGGGCTGGTAATTTATAAAAGACGACTCAAGCAAACGTTTCGCAACATCGGCCGGCTGCTGGCGTCAATGGCAACGTTTCGCATGCCCGACCATGAGGTTTCGCTCGATAATCCGCAGTCGTTGAAAGTCCCGTACGGTGTAGCGTTGGCTTTGACAACGGTGCTCTACGGGGTCGTCAACTGGAAATTGTTTGGAGCGCATTAACATGTCCAAATCGCGATGGACTAAATGGCTTGAATTGGCGCGAGATACGCGCGCCTCGGAAATCGCAGAAGCTGCGATGGTGTTTCCCATATTCTTCATGGCTTTTCTCGCCGTCTTCTTTTTCGGGTATGGCTTCCTGATTTTCGGTACGCTTACCAGCGGAACTCGGGCAGCAGCTGAAGCCGCTGTCGCCCCGGCTTGCACGACTTGCACCGCCGCAACGACTCCCGCCCAGAATGCCCAGACTGCCGTCTACAACGCGCTTGCGTCCGCGCATCTGAACAAAAGTGCGCTCGTTCCTTATTCCAAGTGGACACGGCCCGCGCTGTGCGCGTGCGGTAGTGCGACTTCTGCCTGTGCGGGAACATCCAAGGCCTGCGACGGCACCGTTGCCGATGTCTGCGTTCAGGAAAATGTTCAGCTGTCTTACACGGGACAAGGTGGCATGGGTACCTGTGGCACATCTGTAAGCGCGCGTTATCAACTTCCATTCGATCTCACCATTCCCTGTTACCCGCAGCCGTGCAGTTCGCTCGATCTGGCAAACATGCGTATTGCGGGGGAGTCGGCAATGCGGGCGGAGACGCAATGATGCAGATCCCGACCAAGCGGAGCGGATTGCTCGCGTCGATCAAGCAAGCCTGCGGAAGCGACCGCGCCTCGCAAATCGTGGAAGCTGCGCTCTCGTTACCCTTGCTCGTGATGTTCGCCATCGGGATTTTTGACTTCAGCAGCGCGCTCTCACTGAAGCAAAAGCTCACGAATGCGGCTCGCGAAGGCGCTCGTGTGGCGGCCTCGGACCCAGCGACCGATCTCAACGCCAGCCTGCCGGTTTCGGTAAGCGACGCCTTTCAGGTGGTGGATAACTACCTGCTCTCCGCGAAAGTCAACGACTGCGGTTTATCGACTCCGGCCCCCACGCAGACCGGGCTTATGTGGAACTCCACGACTACCGGGACGTGCCCGGGAAGCGGAATCACGGTCTCCGTGAATCGGGGTTGCACGAGCACGATCACCGCGAACTCCACCACGGTCCATTTAATTGGTACTTGCGTCCTGATCTCTTACCCGTACAGTTGGCAATACGGGGGCGTGGCTGGATTGTTCGGCGGGTCGTTTACTGGACCCAGCACGATCAATACCGCGGCGGGAGCGTTCAACGAGAATTGAGAAACCGGAAGTGAGAAACCTGCCATGCTGTCGCCGCTAATCCGCCGCCGACAAAACGGAACGACCCCACGCTCGAAGGAGCGCGGGGTTACCATGGCGCTGGTGGCCCTCGCGCTGGCCACGATTATCGCCATGGCCGCGCTCTCGATCGACATCGGCACGCTTTACCAGGCGAAGGCTGAGGCTCAGCGTGCTGCCGATGCAGCCGCATTAACCGCGGCAAGGCTAATTTCTATCTCGGGCCTTACGGGAGATCCCACGAATGGGAACGCCGACGGAACCTGGGCTGCCATCTGCGGCGGAGCGACTCCTTATGCCTCTCAGGCCGCGATCAAGTTAGCCCAGGCTACACAGAACTTTGTCGATGCTGCACCCGCCAGCACCGTGACTGTTACGTACGGCGCAGGAAATGCAGGAGGAGCGGCCGCAGATTGCTCGACTTTGGGAGCAGCCTTCGGTATTAACCCCACTGTCACAGTTACGGTCAAGCGCACCAACCTGCCAATCTTCTTCGCTCACGTTTTTTCGTTTTTCGGTGGCAACTACTCTGGAATCAGCGTGAGCGCGACTGCCACCGCCGAAGCATACAACTCCTCCGCTTCGGGCAGCGGAGGGGGGAACATGATTCCCGTTCAGCCGCGCTGCGTAAAACCTTGGATCATCCCGAATATCGACCCAGGAAACCCTACCGCGCCGAAGTACTTCGTTTCCCCAACGGACGGATCAATTGGCAACCCAGGGGTTCCGCCAGCGGGCGTCATTGGCGAGACCTTCAGCATTAGTGCCGACTGTAACCCGACCATTCCAGGCGCCTGTTCGCTGACCCCGAGCCCACCCCCAGCCTTGACGTACATTCCTGCCCTAGTTTCAGGTACGCCTGGAGCAGTCTCGGCGGGCGCGTCTTGCTCGATCACCAATACCTATCAGGCAGCGATTGCAGGGTGTGATCAAAGCACAGTCTATGCGTGCGGCACTCCAAACGGAGCACAATACGATTCGACCGAGAATCCAGTGTATCCAAGCGCTCCTACCGGCGACACCGCCACGGCGGTAGCTTGCTTAATTAATTCTGGGACGGGGGGACAGGACACCCTTCTCGCCACGACCTATCCCTTTAAAATCGAGGCCGGATTTAGCAATCCGTTCGTGCAGCAGGGGATCGTCAATGACAACGACGTGGTGACCGCCAGCAGTTCCATCGTTTCGATCCCGATTTACGACAGTAAAGTCCCGCCCCAGCCTCTGCCGGCGCCTGGCACCGGAATTACGATCGTTGGGTTCCTGCAGGTGTTCATCAACAAGATCGACAACTTGGGAAATGTCAATGTGACCGTGATGAATGTCTCCGGATGCAGCAATAGCGCTACGAATCCTGCAGTCAACGGAACCTCGCCCGTACCCGTCCGCCTAATCACGCCGCCGTAATCTGACTCACACTGAATTGAATCAGGAAGTCGAGCGCTATTCTGGCGCGTCCGGGGCGGCTTTCGCGTCGGGAGGCATTGGCGGAGGTTGGGTCGGGGCCGGGGGCACCGGTGCCGAGGATGCGGGAGGAATGTCGGCGTCCTGTTCTTGCTCGGGCTCAACGCGCGCTTGTGTCGGCTGCGGCGCCAGAGATGGAGGCAACGGCAGCGGCGCCAGCGCTTCGGATCGCGGGCTGAGAATTACGCGATCAAGCGCGCCGGGATTGATTGGCGAACTGATGATCAGAAAATTAAATTTCGAACCATTCAGCAAGTGAGCCAACACTTCAGGAGCCGGGGCCGGACCCATATCGCCCATCACCTGCTCTTGCTCCGCCCCTGCGGGAATGGCAATGTCAGCGCCGGTGCGCTGGTGCACGGCTGCAAGAATTTCCGAAAGATTTGCCTTATTCGAGCTGATCGACAACAGCCCATCGTGAAACGAAACTTCGAGCGGCGGCTTGGCAGGAGGCGGCTCGGGCGCGGGAATGCGTACTTGCTGCACCGGATAGGTCGCGTTGACCAATCCAAGTCGAGAAGAATGTCCAGCAGAATTTTTCGGCCCGACTGAAGCTGGATTCAATTCCGCAGCTTCTGAACCAGGACTTCCGATCTTCACAATCACGGTTCGTCCGTCAGGAAAAACCTGGTAACGCTGCGGGCCATTCAAATCGAGCACAATGCGCGTCACCGGAGGCTTCGCCGAAAACAGGCCCACCCGCAGGCTCTTCACCTGGGCGCGATTGACCGCCTGATTGCGCAGTTGCGCTCCGGGAACCGCGTTCGGGAAGTCGACCACAAGACGATCAGGATTGGCTAACACCTGCGTTTGCGGAACCATCCGGTCGCTGGCTTCAATTTCAATTTCGACCGGCCCCTTATTGTGCAGCACCTGCACCCGCCGCACGGAAGACGCGGCTTGCGCGTGGCCCGCGACGGGCAGAGAGAAGCACACGGCTGTCGATAGCAGGTAGCCAGCAACGGTTCTAGGGGAGAGCTGCATAAATGCCTTTGCAGGAATTGGCGTGGAACTACGGAGATTCTAGCAGCGATAGGCGCGGAAGAACTACGCGGAAGTATTACGACTTTGGGTCTTTACTCAGAACAGAACCGCGAACTAAATCGACGCGAGCTAAACCAGGGCTAATCTGCGGCGCGCTAATCCGTAGATGCCGATGAGGCCGGAAGCGACCATCATCCAGGTTCCGGGTTCGGGCAAAGCTCCACCACCAGTCTCGCAAGGGCTTACCTTCTTCTTGCCGGTTCCCCCGCCGCTGGTCACTGTGCCTTTTTTCTTCTCCGGGGCGCAAACGTTGGTCGGCAAAGGCGGAGGCGCGATGGGCACCCAGCTTCCGCCACTAAACGGACTGTATAGGCTCAGCGGTGCGGGACCAAGGCCAGGAGTTCCGGGACGGCTCAGCAGCGCCGACTGAAACGCGACCGGAGGACCTTGCGCTGCTGTGCCCTGGAACACTGGCATCGGTTCGTCAAAGCTCATCAGCGGCGGTTCCGACGGCAACGACGCCACTTGCGGAGCTTCTTCTACGCGGTTGGCACAACGGCCGCGTGCGGTCATTCGACCGTCGGTGATCAACTTTTCGCCTTTGTGCAGCTTTACCCTTCGACGAGTCCAATAAATGTGGTTACCGATGCGGTAGGAGACGTACACAGTTTTCGCAAGCGTGAGGCGCACCACGCGCGCGTGATCGTAATCAAAACCCGCATAGTGCGCGGCCACAACCGGATCATGCTCCGCCACCCACTTCAACTCCCTCGCATCTTCAACCCCGCCTGGCACAACCGAATAGGGATACATCGGACGCGAAGGTTCCGATTGCGAAAGGATTTCATTCAACTTCACCACTCGATCGCGGCTAAGTTCAACTTGCTCGAACGAGGGCGGCGCGGCGTGCCTGGCAAAAAATAACGACGGACTCAAATAATGCAGGGCCAGCGTGGAGACGCCGATCGTAAGCAATACTGCCGCAAACACGAGAGAGCGGCGAATTATTCGATTGCGGCGGTGGCGGCGCGTTCTCCGGCGCCGTACCACCGGCCGGAAACTTCCCCTACCGGGATCGATCACGCACTACTCCTACCTGCGGTATTACTGGGATCTTGGAAGACACTCCAACCCGGAACATTGATGCAGTTGGAATGCCATAGCCGCAGCGGGCAAACCACACAATCTGTGGAACATCCGCGCGTTTTGCCGACCAATGTTAACAGACAGTGAATCGCTTTGCACAATATATGTTGCGTAAGTAACTAAAGAGGATATCTGTTTCAATCCGCGCACAGCCCTTCGTGATTTTTCTCTGCCTTATCTAATCCACAACCGGCTCATCAGGAAACAATCGTGCAGTGATCAACTGCAAGCGGGACGCACCGGTGCTATCAACACCGATGCGCCCCTAACCAAAGTCGCCTACGAGGCAGGCAACATGGCTCTTACAAAAGGTAGCGGTTTCGCTTTCCTTCTTCAATCCGCGCACCCCAATTTTATCCATGCGAGTTCCATTTCTGGAACTTCAGCCTCCTTGATGGCCATCACTCAAAAACTCAGAAGGAGATCAAAAATGCAAAAAGCACATTTATTTGAAGCGTTGTTGATGGTGAATCAAGGAATCGACAATGCCATCCAGGGACTACAACGGCTCAAGAAAAAATCGGACGTGCTGCAACAACCCTTTGCAGAAACGGTTGCACGCCTGGAATCGGACCGCGCCCAGGTGAACGTACGTTTCTTCGCCGTCATTGAGGCGCGCCAGCAGCGCGAAACGGAGCAGTTGATAACGTAGTTAGACTCGGGCATCTCTCAGGACCGGACGGCGGGGCCCACTCAAGCCCGGTTTTGGCTTGAGTGGGGATGCTCACACGTCAATCTGGGTACTTGAAATCGGCCGCGCTGATTTATTTGGTGGAGCTAGTCGGGCTCGAACCGACGGCCTCGTCGTTGCGAACGACGCGCTCTCCCAGCTGAGCTATAGCCCCACGGACCGGATGGTTTGCTGGTTTGCCAATTCATTTTACCAGCGTTCTTTCCTCCACACCACGCTTTCGCGGAACACGTGTCTACATTTTGATCGGCGCCACGAACACGTTTTCGAACGAGAACTCGGATCTGAACGAGAGATCTCGGTCGTCACAGTATCGTGTTCGGAAACGAAATGGCCGCTCACTAGACACTACGCAACTGGCGGAAAAATCTTGACGAATCCCCCCATTGCACGTCTAACCTAAGATTTTGGGCTGTAGGAGTTTCTCTCGATGTTTGCGCAACTACATCCGGCGACGCCGCGACAGAACTGGGTGGTAACCGGCTCGCTGGCGCTGCACGCCCTGCTATTCGGTTGGCTGCTGCACTCGCCCGAACCCCAGTTGCTAACCCCGGCCTCCATCGCACTCGGACACAACGGCAGAGTTCTTGCGCGGCTGTATTTTCCCACGCAATCACCGGATGACAGCGAGACGAGTTCGCCCGACCGCGCCACCCAGAGATATCGTCATCAGCATCTTGGTCATGAAAAGCTGACGTGGAAAAAAGATTCCGCGCTGGCCAAGCTGGCATTACCGAGCGCTGCGCTTTCTCAAAATTCGGCTGAGGATGATTCAAAAACGGCCATGCTCTCTAAACAAGGCCACGGCGCGCTGGCTGGATTATCCTATGGAACGCTGCCCGGCGGCCCGGTTTATGGCGATGAGATTCGTCCGGCCCTTCCAATCACTACGGCCGATCCAGTGGTTTACCCGTGGGAACTGCCGGACTCCGAAGGCAACGTAGTGGTCGAGATTACGATTGACGAGCGTGGAGAAATTGTCCGCAAAACGGTGATACACAGCATGGGCCCGCAGCTCGATGAAAAATTTCTCGCTGCACTCGACAGTTGGCACTTCCATCCCGCGACCCACAATGGCTCGGCGATTCCCTCCAAGCAGGATGCCATCTTTCACTTCAAGGCAAGAGGTTAGCAACGAGGACCAGCAGCTTTTCCACGACTCTGGACACGCTCTCGCCGATCTGGCCCGATATAATTGAGTTGTGAGCGAAAAGAAAGTTCAGCAGTTGGCATCGGCAGACTTCCCTACCCGCTGGGGAAATTTCCGTATCTACGGGTTTCGCAGTGAATCTGAAGCGAATCACAATGGCGATGACAGCGCTCCGCGCGCCGAAGATGCCGTTGCTCTGGTGATGGGTGACGTCCAGTCCGCCCCGCCACTAGTACGCATCCACTCCCAATGCCTGACCGGCGACGTTTTCCATTCCTTGCGATGCGATTGCGGGCAGCAGCTTGAAATGGCTCTTTCCATGATTCGCGAGGCGGGCGCGGGAGTCCTGATCTACGAACAGCAGGAAGGCCGCGGCATTGGCCTGATGGCAAAACTGCAAGCTTACGAACTGCAGGATGCCGGCCTGGACACGGTTGAGGCCAACGAACGCCTCGGTTTTAAGGCCGATTACCGTGAGTTTGCTCTTCCCGCGGAAATTCTGAAATCTCTCGGCGTAAGCAAGGTGCGCCTGCTTTCGAATAATCCTGAAAAGGTCGAAGCCCTGGAGCGCGCCGGGGTCCAGGTGGTTGAACGCGTGCCGTGTGAAGTCCCGCCAAGCCCACATGCCGAAGAGTATCTGAAAACCAAGAAAGAAAAACTCGGGCACCTCTTTACGTCTCGCTAGGCCGTCAGGCAGAGCAATCGAAATCCAGCGTTCATCGTCCATCGCGGCGTTTGCGCGAATTCAAACGCCATGCTTTAATTCGCTGACTCTCTCTGGCGAATGCTCACACGTTTCTTTCGAAATCGCCCATCTCGAACCGCCGCTCTCGCTCTGTGCTTCGGGCTCGTTGGCGCGGCCTCCATGGTTTACTACCAGTTTGGCTTGTTCATGCCCCGGGTGAAGGCAATGCTTGCCGCCAAGCGCTTAGCCGGCCCGTATGCTTTCGGAGCCGACATTTACCCGATCTGGCTAACCTCGCGCGAGTGGAGGCAAGAGCGCCGCGATCCTTACAGCCCGGCCATAACCCGTGAAATCCAAATCGGCTTATTTGGCCGCCCGCTCGATACGCACATTCCGACCGACCCTCCCACCGACTACCGAACCTTCGCTTATCCCGCATACTGCGACCTTCTGTTGTGGCCGGCGAGCGAATTGCCATTCGCGACATTTCGAATCGTATGGACGGCGCTGCTCGCAACCCTGATTGCTGCGGCTGTCTTTTGTTGGACGCGAGCCTTATCGTGGCGGGTAAGCTGGACTTGGCTTGTCGTTATTGTTCTCCTCACGATCTGCAGCTATCCCGAACTCGAAGGCCTTTATGCAGGTCAATTGGGTCTGCTCGTGGGATTTCTTCTCGCCGCGTCCCTGCTTGCAATCGCGCGCGATCATCTAGTACTGGCTGGGTTTTTGATGGCGATAACCACGATCAAGCCGCAGATGACGCTGCTCGCGCTTATGTATTTGCTCTTCTGGAGCATGTCAGACTGGCGCCATCGGGGTCGCTTTTCGATGTCGTACTTCGCGACCATGTTCTTGCTCATCGGCGCGTCCCTCGCCGTCTGGCCGCACTGGATCCCATCTTGGCTAGGAGTAGTCCGAGGCTACGACCGCTATTCCACGCCTCCATTGATCAGCGAATTGTTGGGGCCGACTCTAGGACCACATGGCGGAATTGCGCTGATTGTCGTAGCGTTAATCGTGGCCGTGGTGTTGGGCTGGTGTTTGCGAGGCGCCGCCGCCGGTTCGTATGAATTCTGGATGACGCTGAGCCTTCTGCTTGCCTTCACAACGATTGCCTTGCTGCCTGGACAGTCCGTTTTTGATCACGTGATTCTTTTGCCAGGAATTTTCATGCTCGCGTCCCGTTGGCAGTCGCACTATTCGACTCCGATCTTCCGCACGCTATTGGCCGTCGGAACAGCAGTGTTGCTGTGGCCGTGGCTATCATCGCTGGCCTTGATCGTGTTGCGACCTTTGCTCCGACCGGAAGTATTTTCTTCGAATGCGGTCTTCGTCTTGCCTTTGCGGACTGCGGCGGCGTTTCCTTTTGTTGTGCTGGGCTTGCTAGCGCTCGCTTTGCGAACTCGTCAAACGCTTAACTCTGCCGCCGCTCCGTTGCGCTGACCGTAAAACTTTTTCAACCATCTTTCGATTTTTCGTCGGCAAATAAGCCAGCGCCGCTTGTGCCAGCGCAATGTAGGCCTGCTGCGCCACGGGTATGTCACGCAAGACGGCAAGATGCTTCTCTACTGTATTGATATCTCCCCGGACAATCGGTCCGCTGAATGCGCTCGCTGCGCCGATCGCTTCATAGTTGGCGAGGGTTTGCTTCAGTATCGGCAGCATTCTCCGCCTCGCCGCGCTCCGCTTCACTCCAGCACAAAGCGCTACCTGCTCGCTGGTCGCCAGCAGCGCCGTGAATAGAGGCGACGCGAAAGTACCCCACGCGTGGTATGCCGCCTTATCCTTGGCGCGAATGGAGTAAGGATCAGCCCCAAGACTTTTCACGATGGCCCGCGCCGCCTGCACAGCTTTCCGATCGCCTTCAATGGCAAACGGAACACCCGCGAGCGCAGGTTTCGAACCGCGCACAAAGGTCATCAGCGGATGCGCCGACGCTACCGCCGCACGTCGCCGCCGCAATACATCGAGTTCGTCGCTCGTGAGAGCGCCGCTCGAATGCAACGCCACTTTACCCGTCCAATCGATTGCCGTCGCGAGAGATTGCGCGGCGCTGGCAATTGCTCCATCGGGAACGCAGAACCAAACAACATCCGCATCAATATTGATTTTGCTCAGGTCGCGCCCCAGAAGTGTCGCAGACGCATTGACCTCAACCGCCAAACGCTTCGCGCGTTGCAAAGACGCTCCGGTCGCACGGGAAGCGATCCGCTCGATTACGAATCCAGCCTCATGCAAAGCCGTCGCCAGCGCACGAGCCAGATTTCCCGCACCGATCAGTGCAATCCGCGGCTCTGTTGACTTTTTTCCATGCATGCCCGGCAGAATAGCAGAACCCAACGCGAATCCCTTCGTCCCGTCGTCGGCATTATGTATTTCGAGATCTGCAGCCGAAAGCCGGAGGGCGTGTTTTATATTGGTCTTATGCCGAAATCTTCGCGAGCGAAGTCGAAAACAAAATCTCAAGCTTCCAAATCTACGAAGCGTTCCCATCCCAAAGCTCGATTGATTTCTTCCCGCACCGTGTACTGCGGCCCGGCTTTCTGGGTCACCACCGACCAGGTTCAGGAACCTGGAGGCATTGCTGCTCGCCGCGATATCATCCATCACACCGGATCGGTAGTTATTTTGGCGGTCGACGATTCCCGCCCCACACCTAATGTATTGCTTGAGCGCCAGTATCGCCACGCTGCCCAGGATTATTTGTGGGAGCTTCCTGCCGGCCGCATTGATCCCGGCGAGAAGCCGCTTCCCGCCGCTCGCCGAGAACTCCTCGAAGAAACTGGGTACACCGCCGCACACTGGCGGCGCATTCTGCACTTCTACGCCAGCCCCGGATTCGTTGCCGAAACGATGTCGGTGTTCCTGGCTACGGGATTACGCGCCGGCCAAGCAAAGCCCGAGCCTGACGAAATCATCCACAAACGTATGGTGCCGCTGCCGACCGCGGTTCGCATGGTGATGACCGGCAGGATTCGCGATGCAAAAACCATCTCGTCAGTTTTGTGGCTCGATCACGAGGAGAACTTAAGTAAAATTTAAGGTAACCCAAACGGAGACAGCCCCTCGCCTTGCCCTGAGCGGAGCCCAATCGGATGTCCAGTCGAGCATCCCTCGATCGCATCCTCCGCCGAAGAAAATAAGACTTTTTTCTCCGTTGTTTCGCCTTGACACCTCATCCTAATCGCTCCAAAATGCATCCTATGCGGGCACGTCCCTGGGCCCACCCCCACACGAGCGGGCGTGCGGAAAGAGGGGGTACGTGGAAAGACTGAAAGGCACAGTGAAGTGGTTTAACAACGCAAAAGGCTACGGGTTCATCGGCCGCGCCGACGGCCCCGATGTTTTCGTACACTACAGCGCGATCAGTTCTGAAGGCTATAAGAGCCTGCAGGAAGGCGACGCGGTCGAGTTCGAAATCACCGAAGGTGCCAAGGGACCGCAGGCCGCCAACGTTAGCAAGAGCACGTGACAAAGCGTTGCTGTTGAGCTTGGCATCGCTATACTCAATCACGGGTAGGAGTCCTCGCTACTATGCGAGGCCGAGATATCGTCATTAATGCACTGCTCGGAATCCTCCTCGTTTCCGCATTTCTGCTCCCGTAGATCCAAGCCATGGCTCTGGCTCTCTCCCTTTGATTTGTTTAGTCTAAACTGCACAAATGGATAACAAATCCATCGCCACGGTTCTGTACGAAACCGCCGACCTGCTCGAAATTGACGGTCAGGACTCTTTCCGCATCCGCTCCTACCGCAACGCCGCGCAGGCTATCGAGAATCTGACCGATCAGATCAGGGACCTCATCGGTGAACCCAAGAAGGTACTCGCCATTCCCGGCATCGGCAAAGGCATGCTCGTCAACCTGCAGGAGCTCTTCAAGGAAGGCCGCCTCAAGGTTCAAGCCGATCTGCTCGAGAAATATCACCCTTCGATGCTTCAGCTATTAAAAATCCAGGGCCTGGGACCGAAGACAATTGCCCTGATCTGGAGCGCTCACAAAGTTTGCGATGTCGATGGCGTGGAAAAGCTCGCCCGCGAAGGGAAAATTCGCGAACTCCCGCGCATGGGCGAGAAGCACGAACAAAAATTGCTGAAGGCGATTGAAGATTACCGCCGTATCTCAGGACGATTCCTCATCGATGCGGCCGAGACCGAGGCCAAGAAACTCACCGACTATCTCGCAAAATTTCCCGGCATCGACCGCATCACCCCCGCCGGCTCTCTGCGCCGCGGCCGCGAAACCGTCGGCGATCTCGACATTCTCGTCACCGGTGCTGCCTGCTGCAGCGAAGCCGAGCGCGCCAAGGCTGTCCACTACATCGCGCAATACCCGCCGCTCATGAGCATCATCGCGCAGGGCGACAACAAGATTAGCTTCCGCCTTCGCAGCGACTTGCAAGTCGATGTTCGCCTGCTGCCTCCCGAGTCGTTCGGCGCAGCAATGCAATACTTCACCGGATCGAAAGCCCACAACGTCGCGCTGCGCCAGCGCGCTCTCAAGCTGGGTTACACTCTCAACGAATACAGCCTCGCCGATCTCAAAACCGAAAAACCGGTCGCCGGCAAGACCGAAGAAGAAATTTACGCCAGGCTGAATCTCGACTACATCCCTCCCGAACTGCGCGAAAACCTGGGTGAGATCGACGCTGCCGAAAAACATACCCTACCCGCGTTAATCACATTCGAAGACCTCCAGGGCGACGTGCACATGCACACCGTCGAAACCGACGGCCGCAATACCATCGAAGAGATGGCCGAGGCCGCCAAGGACCGCGGCTACAAATACATCGCGATTACCGACCACTCGAAAAATCTCGCCTTCGCCAACGGACTCGACGACACGCGCGCGCTGGCTCACATTCAGAAAATCCGCGAAGCAAATAAAAACATCGAAGGCATCACCATTTTCGCGGGAATCGAAGTCGATATCCTCGCCGATGGCGACCTCGATCTTTCCGACGACGTGCTCGCGCAGATGGATGTCGTGATTGCCAGCGTCCACTCCGTTTTCAATCAGGAACCGGCGAAGATGACAGAGCGCCTGCTCAAAGCCGTCGCCAATCCCAACACTTCAATCATTGGCCATCCCACAGGCCGTCTCCAACTTCGCCGCGACGCCTATCAGTTCGACATGGACGCAGTCCTCACCGCGGCGGCAAAACACAAAGTCGCGATGGAGCTGAACTCCTATCCCGACCGCCTTGATCTCAACGACGTTCACCTGCGCCAGGCCAAACAACGCGGGGTGAAGATCGTCATCAACACCGACTCCCACCACACCTCGCATCTCGATAAAATCCGCTATGGCGTTCTTCAAGCCCGCCGCGCATGGCTGACCAGAGATGATGTCCTGAATACTCTGCCCGAGCGGAAGTTTGCCAAGGCGATGAAGCATGAGTGGAATGCATAAAAACCCCGCGCAATTTGCTTTGAAGGGCGCGGGGTCAGCTGCTGAATTGGAGAGTAGAATCAGAGAGCGTAAAAACTTACATGCCTGACCCCATCCCCAGCCCTGATCCCGCTCCTCAAACCGCTCCAGCCTCGCCTGCCGCTTCCACGCCGCCAGCCGTACAACGCGGCCCAACGATAAACATCGGTCGCGAATTCGGCACCGCCCAGCGCAAGTTGCCACCGGCAAAAATTCTTCTGGCGGCAATGGGGGGAGTGCTTGTCATCGCCGGCATCGCATCGTTTCTTCAGCGCCCCAAGCCGCAAGCCGCCGGATCGCTTGACAACGTAACCGCAGTTGAGATCACCGGCCAAACTGCAGTCCTTACCGCCCTTACGTTCTCCCTGCGCAATCCCGGTCAGAAATCGCTGTGGGTACACAACATTGCGGGAAAACTCGTAACTCCTGGTGGAGAACTGACCGCCGACGCCGTCTCAGCCGTCGATTTCGGGCGCTACTATCAGGCGTTTCCTACGCTGGCGGCAAACGCGCAGCCGGCGCTCTCTCCCGAGGACAAGCTGCAACCCGGCGAGGAAATCAAACGCACCGTAATCGTCAGCTTTCCCGTAAGCCTCGAATCATTCAATCAACGCAAGTCGGTGAGTGTCGTCATTCAGCCCTATGACCAACCGGTGCCCGTGACGCTGACTCACTAGCCGCGAATCATCAGTCTCTCCCCACCACTGTCAATTCGCCGAACAGCGCCGAAGTGTGTTAAAGCTATCGCATGAGACCTCTCGGAGTCGCCGCCTTCACTCAGCATGTGCTCGTAGCAAAGACGCTCCTTCTCACACTCCTTCTGTTCGCCCTCTACTTGGAGGCAGCGGCTTCGCCTGCATCGAAGGAAAAATACTTCGTCTATGTCGGCACTTACACCGCCGAAGGCAGCACCAGTAAAGGCATCTACGCCTATCGTTACGACCCCAGCGCTTCGACGTTGATGCCAGTCGGCCTGGTCGCGGAAACCACAAATCCATCATTCTTCGCCATTCATCCCAACCATCGTTTTCTTTACGCGGTCAACGAAACCGGCGACTACAAAGGCCAGAAGAGTGGAGCCGTCACCGCCTTCTCCATCGATCACGGGACCGGCAAATTGACGCAGCTGAATCAAGTCGCGTCAGGCGGCGCCGATCCCTGCTACATCACGGTCGATAAGAGCGGCAAGTATGTTCTTGTAGCGAACTACACGGGCGGAAGCATCTCCGCATTTCCTGTGCTGACGGACGGCCGCCTTGGCGAAGCATCAGCGTTCATCCAGCACAGCGGCCATGGCACCAATCCGAAACGCCAGGAAGGGCCCCACGCGCACTCCATCGACTTATCGCCCGACAACCGCTTCGCCATCGTCGACGATCTCGGCCTCGACGAAACTCTTGTCTACAAATTTGACGGCGCGAAGGGCTCACTCACTCTGAACGATCCGCCGTTTGCCCAAGCCGTACCCGGAGCGGGTCCGCGCCACTTCGCCTTTCATCCAAACGGAAAATTTGGCTATGTTCTCGACGAAATGGGGTCGACGGTTTCGGCGTTCAGCTACGACGGCGCAAAAGGCGTTTTGCATCCCCTCCAAACAATTTCATCGTTGCCCAAAGGATTCGCCGGCCAGAATGATGCGGCGGAAATTGAAGTCCATCCGTCCGGCAAGTTTCTTTATGCCTCGAACCGCGGCCACGATAGCATCGCCGTCTTCGCCATCGATCAAAAACAAGGCACCCTGACGCTGATTGAGCAGGTCCCCACCAAGGGAGCTAGTCCGAGAAATTTCGCGATCGATCCAACCGGCAAATTGATCCTTGCGGAAAATGAAAAGTCCGACAACATTGTCGTCTTCCGCATCGACCCGCAGACTGGCCGCTTGACGCCAACCGACAAGGTACTGGAGATCTCTCAGCCGGTCTGTGTGAAGTTTGTGCCGGTCGATTGAATGCGCTGAATAGAGAGGAAGGAACCGCAGACGATCGACCGCGGCGCGTCACTACTTTTTCTGAATGAACCTACGCCTCACCAAGTGAGTGTTCGCGTCCGGTTTGATCTCATCATATTTCAGGCAACTGATCGAGCCGTCGACCTCGAGCACGGCCAGTGCCACATCGCTGCACTTGGCGATGCCGTGTTCGCGCACCGCGCGTTCGAGTTCGTCCATGCTGACGCGCTCTCTCGCCATGTGGGTCTCGATCGGCTTTCCGTCGTGAATGAGCAGGCTCGGCTCACCTTCAACCAAGCGCCGGAATTTGCGATTGACACCCGACAGGGTTCCTATTAGGTAGTTCAGAACTAACAACGTCGAGGCGGCAATCACTCCGCCAATCAGCGACGTATCCGGCCCGGTCATCGCATTCTGCACGGAATTCGAAAGCAGAAGCAGCAGCGTGAGGTCAAACGGGGTCATCTGCCCGACCTCGCGCTTGCCGCTGAGGCGCACGCCGGCCAGCACCACGAGGTAGATCACACCCGTGCGTAGTGCGATCTGCAGTGCAACGTGCGCGCCCGCCGGGAAAAGCACTCCGTTCAATTGGCCGTCACCGGAGTGGGCGCGCCCTTCGGCGTGCTCAGATATCCTGTGGCTTTGTTCTTGTCCACCGTCCAAACCACCAACTCAAACAGCAGGTGATCGCGCCCCGCATAGAACTGAATGGGTTCCGCGACGGTTCGGTCTCTCTTCTCGATGGTCTTATCGTCGGCGGTCACATTCACCGTAAATTTCCCGTGTTTGCTATCGGCTTTCTTAAGCTGCAGGCTCACAGTCGCGACCGGTTGCGGCTTTGCTCCACGCAACAACGTGAACTCGTAATAGTTTCGATCACCCTTGTGCTTAAGGACTTCCAAGTCGCCGCGCGTATTAGCAATTAATCCGCTCTGCACGCCGAGGTCGCCCACGGCGCTCTGCAGCTTCGCCTTGGTCGCTTCCAGATCGGCCTTGGCCGAAGCCACGTCAGTCTTCACGCCGCCAACGTCAGTCTTCACCCCAGCCACTTCCCCGCTCACCTGGCCGATTTGTTCCTTCGACGCCTTCTCTTCACTCTCGAGACGCGATTCTGCGGCCCTCTGCTGCGCCTGCAGTTCGGCAGCTCGCTGTGACAGTTCCTTCTTGGTCATGCCGAGTTTCTGACCCAGAGTCTCCTCCTGCGCCTCCGCGGACTGCATGCGCTTCTGCAACTCTGCAACCTGGGCCTGACTATTGCCCAAGTCAGCCGTCAGCTTCTCGACCTTCTGCTGCGTGTTCACATAGCCATAAACGGCCGCCGCGACCAAGGCAATCGCAACAAAAACTAAAATCCACTTGCCCGTGTTTGACTCTTGCTCAACTTGTACGTGTTCGCCTTCGTCCGGCATAGCCCCTCCCAGAGTTTGACCACGATTGAATGTTGGGTTCCTTACGATTGTTGTAGCACAGGGCACGAAGTGTCAATTAGCTCGCGGGATGCGGGCGAGGTTAAAACTTACTCATGCAGATTTATCGGCGCAGTGCCAGCGCTTCCTGCAAGCCCGGATCGAGATTGTGACGGATCGCCTTCGCCTCAATTCCGACGCGTTTTTCGGCTTGCCCGGTGGCGTCGGCCAGCAACTTTCGCTGTGACTCATCCGCAATAGAATCCTGAAAGCTTTCGGCCTTCATCAGGCACGCATAAACCAGCCTGGCCGGGAACTGCGCGTGATTGAGGAATCGCCCGTAGGCAAACCAGTCTTCGGCGCTGGATGTGCGATCACCGATCGCATCATCCAACTGCAGCGCGTGCTGGTACAGTCTCAAAGCATCGCCCACTCGACCCGCATCGGCCTTTAGCGCCGCTTCATTGACGTTTGCGATGCTCTCCAATTTGCTCTGCTTCGTCTCGGCGGCTATCCTCGCAGCCAACTGATAGGACTGCACCGCCTCCTCGGATTCTGCGGCGCGCTGCTGGCAGTCTGCCATGCGCAGCACAATCGCGATCGTCTTCTCCGCTTCCGGCCGCTTCGCCAACGGCTGCTTCGCGATAATGTTCAGAACCATCTTGTATTGCATTGCCGCAGTTTGTATGTCGCCTTCATGATCGAGTTCGTTTGCCAGATAAAGATGCGCGAGCAGTTGCGCGGGATCGACTGCAATCGCGCGCTTCCAATTCTCAATCGCTTGATCGGCGTGACCTTCGCCTAGCGCCAAGAGGCCGCGGTCCACGAGAAGATTTGCATCCCGAGGCGAATAGTGCAAAGACGATTCGGTCAGATCGTAAGCCTCATCGAATCGCGTCTGCTCAACCAGATAACGCAACAACTCCTGCCGCGGCGCGGGATCGGCCGGATTCGATTGCATCGCCTTTCTCCACGCCGCTTCCGCTTCCCCGGGATGGCCGTCCTCCATCTCGCGATGGCCCAGTCGCGTCTGCAATGAACTATCAAACGAATTGAGTACCGCCGCCCGCTGTAAGTCGCGCGCATTCTCGGATCGCAACGCCAGGTAGTAGCGCGCCTGATCGATCGTTCCCCACGCCAAGAGTAGGAGCGCGGCACTCATCCGCACTCGGCGAGCGCCCGGCGCACTTCCTGAAAACCATCCCCATACCTCGGCCAGCCGTCCTCCCGCGCCAGACGCGGCATTTGCCAGGCGCACTTTCGAATTCAGCAACAGCGCCGCAATGCGGCCATCGCGCAGCTTCCAGATTGTGCCGTCGAGAATGAAGTGATGCAAGTTCACCAGCGCGGTAAAGATAAGAAAGCTCGCGGTGAAATCGTGATGGAATACGCGGCTCGCCAGCCACGGTCCTGGAACAAATAAAGCAATTCCTCCCGCGATCAGCAACGCAAAATAAGCAAACGGACGCCAGCTTCGCCCCTTCTCTTCGCCAGCCTCACGCCGCGCGTAATAACTAGTAATCCAGAGATACTGCGCCGAGTGCATCACGGCCAGCACACCCGAACTGTAGCGGCTCTGTGGAATTTCCCATCCTTTGATGAGCGCCATTGCCGTGGGTAGCAGGAACCATAAAAACTGCGACGAGAATAGCGTGAGACACGGAATCAGCTTTCGCCATTCGGCGGCTCGCAAGAGCTTACTCAACCCATAGCCGGAAAGCGTGAGAAAAAGAACTCCAAGGCCGATCTGTCCCCAACGGCCAACCGTCGCGGGAATTCCCAAAGAAATAAACAGCGGATCGGACGAAGGCCCGGTGTGGAACCCGAGAAAGAGAATCAGATAGGAAACGATGAACGCGCCATAGAGCGCGCGCCGTTCAGCTTGGGCCAGACTTGCGCCGGCGCGCCGCGCGAACATCATGAATAGGCCGTAGTTCTGACCGCTGTAATGCCACGGACTCCAGGTGAGATAAAGCGTGAAGATAAACGGAAGAATACCTAGCCAGAAATGTGAAAGCAATCCGGTCAGCAGAAGCAGGCCAGTCGTATAAACGGTGAAAACTCGATACTTCTGGAAGTCTTCAACGCGATGGTAGGCCCGATAAATCGTAGCCATGTAATGCGGATAGTTGAAAAGAAGCGCCAGCGCGTAAAACACCACCGACCAGGTGCGAGTGCTCGATGCAATCGCGAAATACGAAATCAGCAACAGCGGAGCCGACCACGCGCCGCAGCCCACCACCAGATCGAGCGCTGGACCATAGATCCAGACCGATGGTACCGCGGCACTACTCGCTTTTTCCTGGCTCAACCTCGTCATAGCTGTCGCCAAAACTCGCGCAAACTGCCCGAATTATATGTGGCTGAAGCCGCAGATCGTATAACAAGAGGTATGCGTCCCCGGTCACGAAAGTAACAAGGCAGTGCTTCAGTTCGGCCGGCAGTGCCCTCGAAATCCTCGCCCCAGCACGGCCAGAAAGGAATCGCTCTTCTACAATCAGAAAATGAAGAATTGGGACGTAATCGTAATCGGCGGCGGCATTATCGGCCTTTCGCTCTCGATTGAGCTGCACAAGAAAGGTGCGAGGGTTCTGGTCATCGAACGCGGCGAGCCGGGCCGCGAAGCCTCCCACGCTGCAGGTGGGATGCTCGTCGATTGCGCTTTGGAGACTCCCCCAGCCTTGCAGCCACTCGCGACCGCCAGCGCGCGCATGTATCCCGAGTTTGCCCACGAGTTAGAAGTTGAATCGGACACAAAGGTCGATCTGCGCGATCAGGGTACGATTCTGTTTCCTTCCGCTGAACATGCGATTCCTTCGACCTTTTCAGCCTTAACTCGTGCACAATTAACCGAACTCGAACCCGCGCTCTCGCAGTTAAATGATCCAGCATTCTTCGTGAAGGAACGCAGTGTCGACCCGAAGGCGCTTACGGTAGCGGCCATCAAGACCGCGAAAAATCGCGGCGTGGATTTTTCCGCAGGCGATTCCGTGACCGCAGTTAACTTGTCAGACGGGCATGTCACAGGAGTGACCACAAGCAAGACATCCTTTCTCGCATCCAAAGTCGTAAATTGCGCCGGGGCATGGTCCGGCCAGATCGGTCCGCACGCTTTCCCCACCCGCCCAGTCAAAGGCCAGATTCTTTGCCTCGTGATGCAGTCGCGTACTCTGCTGAAACATGTCATCCGCTCGCCGGAGGTCTATCTCATCCCGCGCAGCAATGGCCGTCTGCTCGTGGGTGCGACCGTCGAAGAGGCCGAGTTCGACAAGCGCACCGATGCATCCACAATTCAGCGTCTGCATCAAGCCGCCATCGCCTTGGTTCCGAAATTACTCGACGCAAAGATTCTCGAAGCTTGGGCTGGCCTGCGCCCTGGGACGCCCGACGCCTTGCCCATTCTCGGCGCAACCGAAACTCCCGGCTACTACGTTGCTACCGGCCATTTTCGCGACGGCATTCTCCTCTCGCCCATTACTGCACAAGTCATGGCCGATGTAATTACCGGAACCCAATGCAACTATGACCTCACACCATTTTCGCCGCGGCGGTTCTCGCCATAAGCAGCGGGAACCTTTGCGCGTGCGGATTCGACGGGCCGCAATCGCTCTGTCCTATTGGAGACGCCGCACCCATCTCGGATACGCGTGAGTTATACTAAACCGTTTCCTCGAACGCAGCAGTCCACACTGTTGCCTCCCCGCATCAGAAAGGAATATCCCATGGCTTCCCCCGCAGTCGATTTTGCCCGCAATAATCAGCAGCGATTTCTCGGCGAACTGAAAGACCTTCTTCGCATTCCTAGCGTCAGCACTCTTGAAGAACACAAACCCGATGTCCAGAAAGCCGCCGACTTTGTGGCCAACGAACTCCGCCGCATCGGCATGGAAAACGTCGAGGTCATCCCGACCAAGGGTCATCCCCTCATCTCCGCTGACTGGCTGCACGCCCCGGGCAAGCCCACCGCGCTTTGCTATGCGCACTACGATGTCCAGCCGCCCGATCCGCTCGACGAGTGGCAAACTCCGCCCTTCGAACCCACGGAGCGCAACAACAACATCTACGCTCGCGGCGCGGTCGATGATAAGGGCCAGCTCTGGATGGAAGTGAAAGCTCTCGAATCCCTGCTGAAGTCCGGCAACGGCAAACTTCCCATCAACGTAAAGGTGATTTTTGAAGGCGAAGAAGAAGTTGGCGGCGAGTCGATCACCGAATACGTGCACAAACAGAAATCGAAGTTGAAGGCCGATTTCGCTCTGGTCTGCGACACCGAACTTTTCGCTCCCAACCTTCCCACGCTGTGCGTTGGCCTGCGCGGCCTGGTCTACACCGAAATCGAAGCCACAGGCGCCAAAGTCGATCTGCATTCGGGCATTTATGGCGGAGCCGCGCCCAACCCTTTTTTCGCTCTTATCGAGATTATCGGCAAGTTGAAAGATGCAAAGGGAAAAATTCTAATCCCGGGCTTCTACAAAGGCGTGAAGGCGCCCAGCAAAGACGAACTCAAAGCCTGGAAGCGCCTGCCCTTCAACGAAGAGCACTACCGCAAAACCGAAGTCGGTTCGAAAGTTCTCACAGGCGAGCCCGGCTATTCGGTTCTGTATCGCACCTGGGCGCGGCCAACGCTTGAAGTCCACGGCATGCCGGGAGGATTCACCGCCGTCGGCGCCAAGACCGTAATCCCGGCCAAGGCCGCTGCCAAGGTCTCCATGCGGCTTGTGCCCAATCAGGATCCCGACGATATCCTTAAGCGCTATACCGCTTTCGTGAAAAAGCTAACGCCGAAGGGCATCGAAACGAAAATCAAGGTGTGGAGCAAAGGCCCGGCGTCCGTAGTCAGCACCGACAATCCTTACATCAAAGCCGCGACCGAAGCTCTGCGCGATACCTTCAAAAAAGAAACCGTCTTCATTCGCAGCGGCGGCTCGATTCCCATCGTCAACGATTTCCAGCAGGCCCTGAAAATTCCCAGCGTAATGATGGGCTTCGGCCTCCCCGACGACAACCTCCACGCCCCCAACGAAAAATTCCACATCCCAAATTTTCACCACGGCATCGAAACGATTTGTTTGTTCTTCGAAAAGCTGGGAGGAAAGTAAGGACAGGAAGAAGATCGGCAAGAACCACGTGGCGACAACCGCCTCCGGCTGTCCGTCTGAGCCAAGACCGTCCTAGGCCGCGCCCCTCATGAACATACTTGATCTCGTTGTCGGCAAGCCGATTCGAACCAGCGACGAACGCGCCGAGGAGATCGGCCCTACGCAGGGCATTCCGATTTTTGGCCTGGATGGCCTGAGTTCGGCCGCTTATGGCCCGGAAGCTGCCCTCAGCCTTCTCATCCCCCTCGGCCTTCTCGGCGTGCGTTACATCGTGCCCATCAGCGTAGCGATCATCACGCTGCTCGTGATCGTGTACTTCTCTTATCGCCAGACCATCGCCGCTTATCCCTCCGGCGGTGGTTCTTATACCGTGGCACGCTTCAACCTCGGAACCCGTGCCAGTTTGCTGGCAGCATCCGCGCTCCTCGCCGATTACATTCTCACCGCCGCCGTGGGCATTTCTGCGGGAGTTGGCGCTTTAGTCTCCGCAGTTCCATCCTTGTTGCCGCATACGGTTTCTCTTTGCGTGGGAATTCTGATCGTCATCACGATTCTGAATCTGCGCGGCGTGCGCGAAGCTGGCACGGCTTTCGCGGTGCCTACTTACCTTTTTGTCGGCACACTTCTCGTCACCATTGTTGTTGGCATTCTCCGCGTGCTCCTCAGCGGAGGGCGTCCCACACCGGTTGTTCAACCCCCACTTCCTCCGCCCATGACGGAGGCCGTCACTTATTGGCTTTTGTTGAAGGTTTTCGCCAGCGGTTGCACGGCATTGACTGGCGTGGAGGCTGTCAGCAACGGCGTCAAAGCTTTCCGCGAGCCCACCGTGAAGAACGCCCAGCGTACCCTCACCGTGATTATTTTTCTGCTGGCGGTGCTGCTGGCCGGAATCTCCTATCTCGTCAAGGTTTACGGAATCGCAGCAACCGACCCCGGCAAGCCCGGCTACCAGAGCGTTCTTTCCATGCTCAGCGCCGCAGTATTCGGCAAAGGATTTTTTTACTATCTGACCATCGGCGCAATCCTTGTCGTACTCTCTTTGTCGGCCAATACCGCCTTCGCCGACTTTCCACGTCTCTGCCGTGCCATCGCGCAAAACAACTATCTCCCGCACGTCTTCGGCTATCGCGGACGGCGGCTCGTCTACACCTACGGCATTGTCGTACTAGCGATCCTCTGTGGCGGCGTTCTCATGCTGTTCGGTGGCGTCACCGACCGGCTTATCCCGCTCTACGCCGTCGGCGCTTTTATGGCGTTTACGCTTTCGCAAGCCGGCATGGTCATGCACTGGCGGAGGAAGCGCGGTCCGCATTGGCTGAAGAGCGCACTGGTCAATGGGGTGGGCGCGCTTGTCACCGGCGCCACCACAGCCATCGTGCTGGTTGCAAAATTTGTCGAAGGTGCGTGGATCACGCTGCTTTTCATTCCCCTGACGATTGTTCTCTTCTCCCTCGTGCGCCGCCACTACCATTCTGTGAAGCTGCTTACCAGTTGCAAAGTTCCTGTCGACGCGGCCGGACTGAGCCAGCATCCCATCGTGGTCATAGCCATCGATCGCTGGAGCAACATCACCCGCCAGGGGATTGAATTTGCCGCGCGCCTTTCGCCGGAGGTGATCGCCCTCCACGTGGATCCCAGCGAGCACTCCGAATTGCTGCAGGACGACTGGGACCAGTACGTTGAGAAACCCTTCCGCGCAGAAGGCAAGGAACCGCCTCAGCTCCATCTTCTGCCATCTCCCTATCGCTTTGTCATCATTCCCATAGTTCAGTTCATTCTCGATCTCTCGAAGAAACATCCCAATCGCAGCATTGTCGTCGTCATACCGGAACTTGTGGAAGACAAATGGTACGAATACTTCCTGCACAATCAGCGTGGCCGACTTCTGGAATGGGTGCTTCTCGCTCGCGGCAATGAACGCATCTTCACGGTAAGCGCGCCCTGGTATGTCGGCGAGCGAAGCTGATCCGAGCCAGCCCGAGAGCGTAACTCTGCCTGAGCTTGAATGTAGCCGTCAGACCCCGGATGACGCGGCTCCCGCGCATCAGTCGCCTAGGCTACCTTCTTAATGGCTTCAGCAATTTCCTTGGGCCAATCTGCTGGAAACCCTGGGAAACCATTAACCTGCCAAGCAACAGAACGCTTCGCGTGCTCTACGTATTGAAGGTATCGTGCGAACATATCTTCCCCGCCGTTGCGCAGGAATACCGCTAGGAAATCGTCAAACATCAGGGGTTTGACGAAAGCCTCGTTTCGACGCTTAAGCTCGCGGAGAATGCGAAGCGCAACGTCCGTTATGTTTGTCAGTGGGAAAGTGACGAAGCTAGGAAAAAAACGGAAATCGACCTCTGGATATGTCTTCTTCACATGTGCGACCGTCTCAGGCGTATGCCCCTCTTCTAGAGTTAGGTAGCAGTTGAGCTGTAGCAGCAATTCGTATTGGCAGAGTGATTCGATGGCGCCCGCCTCCGACCCAAAGAGCTTTAGCAATGCTGGGTCACTTGTCGCCCTTTCGGCGCATAGTTTGATTCTTCCGTCCGGCTGTCGCAGAGTGGCAGGCTCACCCCAGCCACCCCGGAGCGGCCAGAAAGCAAGCGGTCGCGTGAGCTCCGGAGTCATGTCGCCGCCAGCCTCCCGGACAAGTCGGCGGAGGATAATTGGCAGGTACCCAAATCTCCTCCTCTTCGCGATGTAGGCGCCGATGAGGTGCAACGAGACCAAAGACTCAAGGGCAGGAATGGTGTGGCTAACGTGCTCCGCGCTGGATGCCGACGCCCGACCCCGTAGGTGAAGCGAGCCCAGATAGCCGTGACGAAGGCGATTTGTGGTCTCATAGACGTCCTCAAGCAACTGGACGGCCATTGCGAGGAACTCAAGAGGGCCCTCATTTTTAGTCGTGTAAATTGCCGCCGTTGTAAGCCTCTGCATCGCGGGAAGGAATACATTCGTTTTGTGGTTCCTCACCCTCACCGCGCGCTCGGGAAGGGCGCCTTGGAGCTGCGTGACGTCGTCATCCGCGAATGCGTCTATTGAGTACCATTCCTCGATGAGGTCATCCCGGAGGCGTTCCAGCAGGAGCCCATATCGGCCGCGATCTTTCGAGGCGCAGAGGCTCTCGATTAAGGCCCTGTACTCCTCATCCGTGCCGAAACTAGGAACGGAGACGGCGCCGTATTCATTGCGGATTTTTTCCTGTGCGGTCGCGCGTTCCAGCAGATGCGCCGTCCTTTGTCGCGTTCGCTTTTCAGCTTCCCGCTCGACAATATCCTCGAAGATTTCTGCCCAATCGTCCCGGGTTGCCAACCGTCTTCCGGTTGAGCTGCCCTTGGTCCAAAGGTCACCCTCCCGCAGGAGCAGCCTCGGCTTGCCGGACGAATCATCTATCACCGTCTTTGTCGCGAGGATTATCCTTGTCTTTTGCCTAGGGAAGACGAATAGCATGAACGCGTGTCCATCCGTGGAAGTTAGGGCGAAGGGTTCAAACTCGGGGACGGGATCAAGGTGCGCGCTCAACTGTTGCCGAAGCTTCGCCTCATCAAATTCGCTTAGGTTTTGTACGTTGACAAAGCACCTAGCGTGCTCGTCTGCTCCAACAACGAGAAACTTCTCAGAGTCGATCCTTGACGTACATATCGACTGCACATCCTTCACAAACTCAATCTTCTCCGCCAACGTACTGAGCGCGTATGAGCGTTTTAATTCGCATAGGGGATGCTCTCCGACCTCCCGAACGACCCGTTCGACCACCTCCCGGTACCGAGCTGCTCGGTCTGGGAGACTCTGCGTGTTCGTAACCTGTTCTTCAACCATAAAACCTCAATCAGCTGTTGCGGGCTATCGGAGGCTGAGGTATTCTTAGGCCGCTCTCCGATTCTCCCTCCTCGTCATCACCTCGCCCATTTTACACCTAACTGCTGCAATGCCTGTGCAACCCAACGCGCTCGGGCGTAAGGCCATACAATATATAGTGTTATATTGCTTGACCCCGCCCCGTTTTCACCGTTACAGTAGCTCTAATTTGTGCCAGCCCCCAGCCGGGCAATCAAGCACCAATCGGAGCCAGCATCGTTTTTGGCGACGAGGTACCAGTCTAGTAAATAGCTCGGCAAACAGCAGAACCGGTCACTGGTTCGTCGACATGATTTGGACCACTGACCACTGTTTCTCCCAAGGAGTCAACGTTGCTTAAACTGAAGCGCCTTCAGATTCTTGGCTTCAAATCGTTTTGTGACCGCACCGACCTCAAGTTTCACGGGGATGGCATCGCCGCCATCATCGGCCCCAACGGTTGCGGCAAATCCAATATTGCCGACGCCATCTCCTGGGTGCTGGGCGAGCAGTCTGCCAAAACCCTGCGCGGCTCTCGCATGGAGGATGTGATCTTCGCCGGCACCCGCGACCGCAAGCCCACCGGCATGGCCGAGGTCTCGCTCACCTTGATCGATCCTGAGCAATATCCCGGCGCCGATGCCGCCGCGCCCACAGAGATCGATATTCAAGATGATCTGCCAAGCAGCGATTCACCGGGTGACGAGTTGCCAAGCGTCGCCGACGTTTTGAGCGAGGCCGGCGACATGCCCGACAAGAACTGGGACGAAGCTGCTATCCGCGCCCGCGCCGCCGAAGAGACCGAACGTGCGGTAGAAGAAGCTCAACCTGGCCTCACCGAAGAGGTTGAGGTTCCGCGCTCAAGGGTAAATGTAATCTCCATCGCGTTCCCGGACGACGAACCGGCGTTTGCTCTGCCAATTCACGCAGTCGCTCCGGTCGCTTCGTCAGCCGCGGTAAGCGGCGCACCGGTCGTTGTGCTCAAAATTCGCCGCCGCAAATTTAATCAGCAGCAATTTCGTGCGGGAGAAATCGTGGTCACACGGCGCCTGTTCCGTTCCGGTGACAGCGAATATCTTCTCAATGGCAAACTTTGCCGCCTACGCGACATTCAGGAACTCTTCATGGGCACCGGTCTCGGCCCGGAGACCTACGCGCTCATCGAACAAGGACGCATCGGCCAAATTCTCAGCAGCCGTCCCACTGATCGCCGCGCGATTCTTGAAGAAGCCGCAGGCATCACAAAATTCAAAACCAAGAAGCGCCTCGCCGAAGCTCGACTGGAAGACGCCAAACTGAACCTCTCGCGGGTGAACGATATTTTCGACGAAGTCACGCGCCAGATGAATTCGCTCAAGCGCCAGGCCTCGAAGGCCGAGCGCTACGCCAAGCTTCGCGACGAGATGCGCGCCCAACTGCGCATCGTACTGGCTAGCAAGTTCGCTGCAATCGAGCAGGAGAGCACCGAACTCGACGCACAACTCAACGCGCTCGCGGAAGACATGCAGCACCGCACCGAAGCCGTCCAGCAACTGGAATCGGAGCACAACGAAGGCACGGAGCGCGGCTATGCCATCGAAACCGAACTGCGCGAGAATCGCGACCGCCTGAGCCAGATCGATCTGGAAATTGACCGCGCACGCGCACGCCGCCAACACAACGACGAACGCTGCGCCGAACTTGTCGTCCGCATCGCCTCAGCCGAAGCCGAATTCGCCCAGGCCCGTCACCGGCTGACTTCGCTCGAGGCCGAACGGGATTCCAACCGTCAGGTGCTCGAATCCGCCGCTGCCGATCTCGCTGCGGCACAGCATGAACTTGCTCTCTCTCAGCAGGAAGCCGCTGCGGCCACCGCCGCCCTCGCTGAGCTCGAACACCAGCAGGAAGAATCCCGCGTCGCTATCTTCGACACAGTTTCGTCGGCCTCGCGCTTGCGCAATCAATTGGCTCAAGCCGAAGAGCGCCTCGCCGGAGCCGACCGCGAAGCTCAGCGTCTGCAAGCCGAAATCGCCAACGCCAACCTCCAAGTGGAAACGTTCGGCGGCCAGCGCGGACAACTAGCCCTCGAATTCGAAACCGTTACCCAGCGCGTCGCTGGAATCGCCGAAGAGATCAGCCAGCTTCGCCACCTCATCGAGTGCAAACGCAACGACGAGACCAAGGCCAAGACTCATCTCGATCTACTTCGCGCCGAGTTCGCAACGGCTCTCGGACGCAAAGGCTCGCTCGAAGCCGTGATCGCCGAGCACGGGTACTCCACTGAATCCGTTCGCCGTCTTTTTCAATCGGGAGTGATGCAGAGCGGCCTCGCGCCGGTCGGCGTGCTCGCCGATTTTCTCGAGGTTGAGCCCCGCTTCGAGCGCGTCGTTGAGGACTTCCTGCGCGATGAACTCAACTACATCGTGGTCAAGTCGTGGGACGCCGCCGACGAAGGACTTCGCCTGCTGCGAAGCGATGTCGACGGCCGCGCGACTTTCCTAGTTCATCCCGAAGACGCGCAGGCCAAATTTTCCTTCATCCTCGACGAAGCCGCGCACTGCGCGCCGCCCACAGCTTCCATCGTTCCGCTGAAGAATACGATTCGTGTTCTGAATGGCTTCGGCAAATCTCTGGAAGTGATTCTTCCCAAACTTCGCGATGGCTACATCGTTCCCGGCTCCGACACGGCGCGCGGCCTCGCGCTGGAAAATCCTGACGCATTTTTCCTCTCGCAATCTGGAGAATGTTTTCACAACGTGACGGTCACCGGCGGCAAACAGCGCGCCGAAGGCCCGCTCTCCATGAAGCGTGAACTCCGCGACGTGCTCCGCCAACTCGAAGAGCTGGAACGCGCTCTTCGCGAAGAAGAGATACGAGTGCTCACGCTCGGCCGCGAAATCAAAGACCTTACTTCCCTTCTCGAACGTCTCGACGGGGAAAAGCGCGAGGCTGAGCATCAGTCGATGACCTCCCGCCATATGCTGCAGCAGCTCGATTCGGAGATGTCACGCGTCACCGAACGCATGACCATCGCGCAAGCCGAGTCGCAACGCCTTGCCGCCGAGCGCGGCGAGCAGGAATCGATCATTGCCGCGCGTCAAGGTGAGATCGCGGCACTTGAAGCAACTCGCGCCCAACTCGAACAAAAGCTAGCAGCCGCGCAGGAATCGCTCGCCGGGTTGCGTCAACGTCGCGAAGACACGACCCAGGCCAGTTCGCAGTGCGTGGCTCGCGTCGCAGCCCTCGAAGAGCGGCACCGCTCCGCTGCAGCCGTACTTGCCCGCATCGAGTCGTTGTTCAGCGAAATGAGCGAGCGCATGGATGCTCTCGCCTCGCAAATTGAAGGTGCTGCTGCCGAGAAGCTGCAGCGCGAGGCCGAGAATGTTCAACTCGAGCGCCAAGCCGCTGATTTTACAGCCGAACGCAATGCCAGCCAGGCTCGTGAAAGTTTACTGCAATTCGAGAAGGACCAGCTTCGCGCCCGCCTCTCCGAGATCGACGAACTTCTTCGAGGCGCCCGGCAACTGCTCGACCAGGCCCGCGACCGCCGTGGTGAACTTCAAGCCGCTGCCGCCAAGCTCGCAGCCGACGCCATGTATATGGCGGAAACCTGCCTGAACGAACTGGGAATCGAGCGCTCCGCTTTGCTTGCCGACAAAACAATCGCGCTCGTGATGGGCGATGAGCTGACCACCTGCGACCAATCGTATCGCGAGATGCGCGCCAAACTCGAAGCCATGGGACCGGTGAACATGATGGCGCTCGAAGAGTACCGCGAAACTGCCGAGCGCCACACATTCCTCGATGCCCAGCGCAAAGATCTCATCTCCTCCATCGAGAACACAACCGCGACCATCCGCGAGATCGACGAAGTCTCGCGCCAGAAATTCCGTGAGGCTTTCGACAAGATCAACGAAAATTTCCAGGCTACGTTCAAGAAGCTATTCGGCGGCGGACACGCTTTCATGAAGCTCACCGACGAAGAAAACTCCGCCGAGAGCGGCATCGACGTAGTCGCTTCGCCTCCCGGCAAACGCCTGCAGAGCGTGTTACTCCTCTCCGGAGGCGAAAAGGCGCTCACCGCACTCGCCCTGCTAGTCGGCATTTTCCAGTACACGCCGAGCCCGTTCTGCATCCTGGATGAAGTCGACGCGCCGCTCGACGAATCCAATATCGGCCGCTTCACCGAACTGGTGAAGGAAATGAGCATCCAGACCCAGTTCGTCCTGATCACGCACAGCAAGAAAACCATGAGCATCGCGCCAGTGCTCTACGGCGTAACCATGCAGGAACCGGGAGTTTCGAAGCTGGTCTCAGTACGGTTCGGAGCGGCCTAGCCCAGATAGGGTCTTCACGCTCGATTCGGAAATTAAAAGGGCGGTCTTCGCAACCGCCCTTTCCTGGTCATATACCGTTGCCTTTGAAAAGTGGCGTCAGTGGCTCAGCACGCAGCCCACCGGGTTTTCCATCGACCAGATCTCTTGCGCCAGATAGTTCCGCGAGCCAAAGGTGTGATTGGCGTGTGAACCATTGGGCGCGATAAATGTTGTCCCGTAAATAAAGTTGCACAGGTCGCCAACCTCGCTGCCACCCGACGTATACCACGCGTTGAGGTCCGGATCGGTGACGGTCTCGGAGAGTTCGTGAATCAGCGAATCCACCACCTCGTCCATTCCGATGTCCCCGTTGGGACTGGTCGTATCGTGGAACGTCGCCAGGTTTCCCGAGCACGAGCTCAAAATCGACGACGGCGGATCAGCCGCCAGCGCGTACTTGATGTCCTCACCTGTCACGATAGTGGTCGCGTGTGTGTGATACGCGCACCAAACACCTTTGGGCAGTTTCACGTCCGGAGAGACGGTCAAAATGTAGATGCCGGTTATGTCCGAGGGCAGATGGCCGCCCGCCACCGCGTTGTGCAGCAGCGTGGTCACGAAGCTCCCGCTCAACGATGTTCCCATCGAATAGGCGTCGTTGTAGGAATCGGTCGCCGGGCTGTAGTTCAATACGTTCAGTACATTCTGACCCGTTGAGTCGGTGTACTCGGTGTTCACGTTGAAAGCGGGCGATCCCCCGATGTTTTCGAGGAAGGTATCGAGAATGTTGTGCTGGGTAGCGGTGAAGCTCCCATAGTAGACGATGTAGAGATTGGCGCCTGGCATGATCGGGCCGCCGTGATAAAGCATGGTTGGTGGTTTCTTGCCCGGCTGTCGTTTCAGTTGTTGATCCAGCGGGTAGGGTAGACGTCCCTTCTCCGTTTCGGTAGTTTGTGCCATGACCTGAACACCGCAGCTAGACAACAGCAATGCGAAGCACAGCGATAACAGTCTTTTCATCTCTGGTTTCCTCCGGGAAGAACTTGAATCAAGTCCGTGTCCTTCATCCGCGCGGACGGCTTGGGCTGCCCGCCATTTTCTCATGGAACTGCGGAATCCGTGGAGACCAAAGTCTAGTGAGGACAATCGCCACTTTATCCACTCTCATCCTCAGCTTTTCCACAACACCCCCGCTTGAAAATGCCTGCTGCACCTCATTCCCACGATGCTCTCGGTGGCCAATGCATTCCTTCTCAACAGGATACGGCCGCAGTTCCACTCTGTAATCTCTGCCGTTGACAAAAATTCCTGACAGGCTAAAATACGCCTCGCTCCTTACCTGTAGAATTTCAATCATGACTTCTAATCTTCTTGATCCCGTCCTACTTCAAACCGATTTCCCCGACCTCCAACTTCACGCCAGCGGCAAGGTTCGCGATGTCTATCAGCTCGATTCCGACTGCCTGCTGTTCGTGGCCACCGACCGCATTTCTGCCTTCGACTATGTGCTGGCCACCGGCATCCCACAGAAAGGCCGCGTCCTAACCCAGATTTCGCTGTTCTGGTTCAACTGCCTTTCCGATGTGGTTCCGAACCACCTGATCACTGCGGACGTGAGCCTCTACCCGCAAAATCTGCAGAAATATGCGGATCAGTTGCGTGGCCGCTCCATGCTCGTGCGGCGGGCTGATATGTTTCCCGTCGAATGCGTCGTGCGCGGCTACATTTCAGGCTCCGCCTGGAAGGAATATCAGGCGACGGGCAAAGTCTGCGGCATCGACCTGCCCGCTGGACTCACCGAGTCCCAGGCTTTCCCGGAGCCAATCTTCACGCCAGCAACCAAGGCCGTCACCGGCCACGACGAAAATATTTCGTTTGCGAAGATGTGCGAGATCCTAGGCTCCGAGACCGCCAGCTACCTTCGGGACCTCAGTCTGCGAATTTACAAGAAAGCCGCTGCCCATGCACGCCAGCGTGGGGTCATCATCGCCGACACCAAGTTTGAGTTTGGACGCACCGCCAAGGGAATCACGTTGGCTGATGAGGTTCTTACTCCTGATTCCTCGCGCTTCTGGCCCGCCGATAAATACGCACCGGGACGTTCGCAGGAGTCATACGACAAGCAGTACGTTCGCGGCTATCTGGAAGAGATTCGCTGGGATAAACAGCCGCCCGCACCAGCTTTGCCTGAGGACGTGGCGCGTCGCACCAGCGAAAAGTATCTCGATGCCTATCTCCAGCTCACGGGTCAAAAGCTGGATGTGTAAGCGCCGAACCCTGCGCGGGCTCTCCCGCGTGGGCGTTATTTGCAGCAAAGGCAGGAGAGCAGCATGACTGCGGCGGACTGGTTGATCGTCGTGGGCGTGCTGTTGAGCATAATATTCGCCGCCATACACGGATTCTTCGCCGAAGTTCTGAGCATGGCGGGTCTGGTCGTTGGGTACATCGTTGCCGCTTGGCAGTATCAGCGCCTCGCGGCATGGTTTACGTCGTTCTTGAAGTCGGAGTTACTGTCTCAGGTTCTCGGTTTCCTCATCATATTTTTTGCGGTTCTGATGCTTTTCAGTATTGCAGGCAGAGTCGCGCGCAAGTTGATGAAAGAAGTCGGGCTGAGCGGATTCGATCGCTTTCTGGGAGCTTTGTTGGGGCTGGTGAAGGGGTGCCTGACGGTGGCCGTGGTCCTGATGGGACTGACCGCCTTCACTCCCACTTCACAGATGCTGGAAGATTCGCGATTGGCGCCGTATTTCCTGGTGGTGGGAAGAGCAGCCATTTGGGTAGCGCCGTCGGCGCTTCGTGTGCGGTTCTACGAGGGGTTGGATTTTTTGCATCGCGCCCCCAGGGATCTGAACGCTCCAGCAGGTCAACGAAAGAAATAGATGCGATGCAGTAACGCTCTTGACGAACGATTCAAAGACATTCAACTAAGGTATTAAATTAAGAAAGAGACGCATCGTGAAAGATCAACTGGAAGCGCTTATTTTGCAGATGTACAAAAGCAACATCCTCTACTCCGAGGGAGTGCGGGAATTCAAGAAGCGTTTTATCCTCACCGTCCTCCAGGAAAACAAGGGCAACCAGTGCCGCGCCGCGCGCGAACTGGGAATGCACCGCAACACTCTCAGCCGGACGCTCACCGAGCTCAAGATCGACGTCCGCCAGCTCCGCGATGGCGTCAAGCGTCCGCCACGCAGCGCGCGTCCTATGTCCTTGGACAAGAAGGCAGTTCGCTAGGGCGGCAGCCTACGCCAAGCGCCATACTTTCGCATCCTAGGTCAGGGAAACCAAAAGCTCAAGAAATCAAAAGGCAGCCTTCTCAGGCTGCCTTTGAATGATTCGGCTCGACTAGCGTTTCTAGTTGGTCGCCGGTTTGTGGTGTACGGGAGGCTTCGGCGCAACCTTAGGCTTCGGAATCACGCCCTTTTCCATCGTCATCATGAACGGGTTGGGAGTATAAGAAGCGGGCTCACCCTGAAAGTCCAGACTGCTACCTTCCTTCGGAATTCGCGCCGCCAACAGCTTCTCCGCCATGTTGAGCGTGATGTCCGCTTTCTTTGCCTCGATGTCATCCTCGCTGGCCGCTATATCAATCTCGGTGGCCGTCGCCTTGATCACCGTGCCATTCATGTACACCGCTTTGCCTTTAATGGCGTTCCATACTGTGTCCTGATCTTCCTGCTTGCCGTTCGAGAGCACGAACTCCCAGGTTGCAAAGTCCATCTTATCGGGCACGGTGGCCGTAACCATATTGTGCGCCTGCTCATCCGGAGTGGGAGCCGGCTTAATTGTGAAGCCCGCAGGCGGCAACGGAGTACTCGCCGCTTGCGTCAGCAGATCGGTCCATCCGTCTTCGCCACCATGGTAGCGCATGTATTTACTGCGGCCAAACTTCGTAACCTGTGCTTTGGCGGTAGGATCCGCGATCAAATTCGACGCACGCGCGATGAAAAATAGCCCGTTGATTTCGTCGGGGGGAGTCGAGGGAGGTAGCGAGGCAACGGCCAGCGGATAGATGTTCTCCACGTTGTTCGGATCGGCCTCCACTGCGGCTCGCAGATACTTCTGGGCGGTGGCAAAATCCTTCAACTGCAGCGCGGAGAAGCCGGCTACGCTGTTCAATATCCCGCCGAACTGCGCCTTCTGCTTAGTAAAGTCGGCGTCCGAAACCCCATCCGGCTTCGTCCAATTGGGTAGAACTTCCAGTCCATGCTGAGCATGCTTCTCGGCATCGGCCCATTTCTGCGCCGCGCGCTCGCTGAACGCCAACACCACGAGCGCCTTGATATTGTCCGGATTCACCGTGAGCAGACGGCTGGCAGCGTCCATCACCTTGGGGTTGCCAGTCTGCTGGTAGGCGCCCATCAGAATTTCCAGCGCCTGCGGCTTCATGATGCTATTGGGATACTGCGTCAGAAACGCTTCAAGGCCGCTGATCTGCGCCGCCGGGTCTTTGGAGGTGATCGCCCCCACGTAAGCGTTGTATTCGGCGGGGTCCTTAATGACCGGGGCTTGCGCGGTGGACGCGGGCGCCGTAGCTGTTTGGCCTTGTGCCGGCTGCGCTGGGGGCTGGGCCGCTGCCACCGTAGCAACTCCGAGCACAACCGTCACCAGAATCTTATTCATCAGTATGGCTCCTTGGCTTTTGCGAACGGATCGTCGCGAATCAATTATTTCCGGAAAATCGTACTGCTGCCGAATCTTTTGGCTGCGCCCCGCTGCATCCGCTGCTCCGGATACAACGTTTAAATGCCTTGGCGCTTCCCCGGCAAGTCCCCTATAAATCTCGGGAACACTGTGGGAGCCAAGGCGATTGGCCCTTTCATTCCCGGTTGCCGGATTATAAGTACCTCTTTCTCCGAAGGCAAGTAACTTCCCCTTGATCCCCCTCGTTATTGTTAAGATGCCATTCAATCGTGTTGTGGATGGCCCGTTTCGGCGCCCTGCTCTGCCGGCAGCCTTCGTCGATGCGAGGCAGGGCGTTACAAGCAGCGTTTTCCCCAACCTTCAATCATCCTTCAAAAAAACGTATCCTCATGAACGCTGTATTCTAGTCAATAAGGGAAATGAAAATGTCACCTACTGATAAAACGCTTCCTCTCAGCGGACAAGTAGCACTAGTCACCGGCGCTGGACGAGGCATTGGCGCAGCTATCGCGCGTGAACTATCGAATCTGGGCGCTGCCGTCGCACTCTGTGGACGTACGGTCGCGACCCTTGAGTTGACCGCAAAAACCATTGCCCTGAGCGGCGGGAAGTGCGAAGTGGTTCCCTGTGATGTCTCTAATCTTCAATCGGTCGAGGCGGCGGCGAGGACTGTTGAATCCTTATTTGGGCGTATCGACATTCTGGTCAATAACGCGGCCATCCGCGGAGCCGAGGGTCCGCTCCATCAACTTCCACCCGATGTGTGGGATCAGATTCTGAACACGAACCTGCGCGGCGTTTACTACATGATTCGCGCCTTCGCGCCCACGATGATTCGCGCCCGCTCCGGCCACATCATCAACATTTCATCTCTCGCCGGGAAGAATCCCGTGCCCAACGGCGCAGCCTATTCCGCGTCCAAGTGGGGATTAAACGGCCTGAGCTATACCATTGCGGAAGAATTGCGATCCCACAACATCCGTGTTTCCGTCATCTGCCCCGGCTCGACCGAAACCGACCTCAGCCCTCACGCCGGCAAGGATCATTCAAAGATGCTGCAACCGGAAGATATCGCGCATGCCGTAGCCATGCTGGTAACCCAATCTCCGCAATCGTTTGTGAGCGAGATTCTTATAAGACCCACGCAGAAACCGTAGCGTCTCAATGGCTCATTCCACCCGATGTTGTCATCCTGAGCGGAGCGAAGGACCCATGCACTTTGCTTGCATCGCCCCGGACGGATCGGAGAACCAGAGCGCCCAGGGACCATGCCTTTTTGCGCCTAGGGTTTCTTGAACAAATTCTCAAACGCCTGCCTCGCATCGTTAGGCCGCAGGCTGGCGGGCGTGGACGTTTCCTTCTCCCGCGTGACGCGGATTTCGTAGAACGTGCAGTCGTTGCGAGCGTCCTTTCGCTCAATCCGCTTCGGAATTGGCTGCATACACTCGAAGCGGCTTCCCGGATCAAAGTACATGCACTGTTTGCACGAGTGCAATTCAAAACCGCACTTGGGACAAAGTCCCGTCGGCGGTACTTCCTGCAAGATCGTGCCGCATTGCGCGCAGCGTGAAACCGCCCGGATCCCCGGCATATTCACCGGTTTCGGGCCCATGCTGTAGTCCCGTTTTGCAGGCCCGGAAGCTGGCTTTTGTGGAGACTTTTCTCCCGATTCTTTTCGCGGCCGATCCTCACGGTCGCGGTCCTGATATCCATGTTGACGGTATTTGGCCACAGGAACCTCCCCAAGCACGTGCGCGTATTGTCTCGCCAGCGGAGCCTCCCGGCAAGTCTCAATCTGCGTTTTCGCTTTTCCTAGGTACATGCAATTCACGACTCGGTCGTCGCGAATTCTCGTTACAATAGACGGATGATCCACGAAATCTTCCCAGTCGGGCCGCTACAATGCAACTGCTCAATCATCGGCGACGAGACCACGCGCGAAGCGATGGTGATCGATCCCGGCGACAATATTAACAACGTCCTCGCGCTCGTCGGCAAGCACAACCTGCAGGTTAAACAGATCGTGATCACTCACGCCCACATCGACCATGTGGGGGGCGCGATGAAGTTGCGCGCCGCCACCGGGGCGCCAATCCTGCTCAACCAAAATGACTACGCTCTGCTCAAACTGCTCGACATGCAGGCCGAATGGGTGGGCATGGCACCTCCCGGCGCAGTCGAGATCGACCACAGCGTGAGCTCAGGTGACACTGTGAAAGCGGGCGCGCATGCGGCCACCGTTCTGCACACGCCGGGACACTCCGAAGGCAGTATCTGTCTTTACTTCCCAGCAGAGAAGATTTTAATCGCCGGCGACACGCTGTTCGCCGGATCCATTGGCCGCACCGACCTGCCGGGGGGCTCGATGGAAAAGATACTGCACTCGCTTCATTGCACCGTGCTCGAATTGCCTGACGAGACGGTTGTGATTCCGGGTCACGGGCCATCGACCACGATCGGCGATGAGCGGGAGAGCAATCCATTTCTCGTGAAGGGAATAACCTCAAACACAGTCCCGCCGCAAGGGGCGGATAGACTCCGACAGCTTCTGTCGTGAAACCCTCCGCGCATCGCCGAATGCCCGGTGCAGATGGAGGGAATCGTTCACGACGTGCGCCCGTTTGGCAAGAACGTTTCGGCAAACGCGTTTGAGGTACATATCGTCAAGTTGCATGTCGAAGGGTCGTTGCTGACGGGAGATGCGTCGTGCCCCCACATCGATCCCCAGAAGTGGCGACCGCTGATCATGAGTTTCTGCCGGTTTTTCGGAGTCGGAAGCGAGGCACACCCTTCCCGCCTTGCGGAATCGAACTTCATGAATTTTGCGAATCGTGGGAATCACGCCGTAAGCCAGACAAAGAGGGCATGAGAATATTTCGGAAAGAAGCGAGTGCTATCCGCCGGCCGGGCTTGGCAGATCGCTCAGAATCGGCTCGTTAAGATCGATTGTCGTCTGAATAGGTGTGCTTATTGTTAACGGTCCCGCGGGCGGATCAGCTTGCAGAGGTTCGGATGCAACAATGGTCTCCGGCATTTCCAAAATACATACGTATCCCGCCAGCCGCGCCATATACAGCCAATCAACCACAGCAAAGTAAGCGAGCGTGACCAGAATAATGACCGCAAGTACAAGTCGTAATGGCGCGACTTGCGCGAGTGCCAGCGGCAGAGAAACTGCGGTACTGGCAATACTGAAGGCAACAAAATGCGCCAGACCCGTCCATGTGCTCACGGCGAAGACTGCGGCAGTCCGGTCGCGGCAAAAATCGACCGCAGCGGAGATTGCGCCTACGGCGCCTTCACGATCCCGGACCGCAAAAACTCCAGCGAACGAAAGCAGCCAGCTCAGCATCGACCAGATGCTGCAGATCAAAGCGGCAGCCGGCAGAAAAAGAACAAACACCAAACCAGGCTTCGGGTTCGTGTTCGACGAAGCGAACCCCGCAAGAATCGCGGCACCTAGCAGCGCCAGCAACGCAGCCAGAACCAGGGCAACCCGGAGAAAATTAAGGCCGATGAGCGAGAGAAAAGATGTTGTCTTCTCATGCGCCTCCGTTAGCTCGTCATGTTCGGAGTCCCCGTTTGAAACCTCGCTGGCAAACTTCTCGCGGAAGTAATCGACGAGAGCCCTCACGGTTGCAGCGCGGCCGATGGAAGCGGCGACCATCCAGAACAGCGACAACGCCAGCCCCGCGCACAATGCAGCCAATACCACCCGATTCATGCTGCCACGAAAGATGTGCGCAATCGCCCGCCCTACCAGAGCAGGCTGCCGGCTTGCTAGCAGGGCCGCGTCGCGCTTGCTGACAGGAAGGGTGTTGAGATACTCAAAAAATCCATAGAGCACCAACGCCCAGGAGGTTGCGCCAATCGTCCAGCGCCAGGAAATTTCGGCGAAGGTTAACAACGGATGGCGCAATGCTGCGCGGAATCCTTCGAGGGTGGGAGAAACACGGGCCATCACTGCCTAGAATACCAGCCGGAGGTCGGATGGAGACGTTGCTCGCAACGTCTCCCCCGAAACATCACTTAACGACAATGTTAACCAGCTTGCCCGCAACGTAGATTTTTTTCACAATCTGCTTTCCGGCAATCGCCGCCCTGATTTTCTCGTCGGCTAGCGCACGTTCAAGGACGAACTCCTCGCCCGCAAAAGCCGGAACATTTACGCGGCTGCGTAACTTACCGTTGACCTGTACTGGAATCTCAAGCTCCTCTTCCTTCGCCAGTTCAGCGTCAAATTTTGGCCATGAAGCTTTGAGCAGATTTCCCTTTTCGCCGAGCATCTCCCACAATTCGTGCGCGAGATATGGCGCGAATGGCGCAATCAACCGCACCATCGCTTTCTTGGTGTCATCCAAATCCTCCGGAGGAATATTGCCGGCCGAAATATCGTTTGCCATGCCTGAAAGCAAGTTGTTGAGCTCCATCAGAGCGGAGATCGAGGTATTGAAATGCCAGCGTCCGTCGAAATCGTCTGAGATCCGCTTGATCGTCTGATGTAGTTTTCGCTGCAAGGTCCGCGCCGCCGCTCCGCGCCTGTTCTCGACCGGCAAGTCACTCGACACCGGCGGCTCACTTCGATCGGTCACGACGCGATAGAACCGTCCGATAAATTTTCGGATGCCCTCAATCCCAGCATCCTGCCAATCCATATCGCGATCCGGAGGCGCGGCGAACAAGCTGTACAGGCGAGCCGCATCGGCGCCGTAGCGCGCCACCATCTCGTCCGGACTCACTACATTGCCCTTGCTCTTCGACATCTTGGCGCCGTTCTTGATCACCATGCCCTGCGAAAATTGATGGTCGACGGGCTCGTCGTGGTTGACAAGACCCATATCGCGCATGAACTTGGTCCAGAAACGCGAATAGATAAGGTGCAAAATGGCATGCTCGATCCCGCCGATGTACTGGTCGATCGGGAACCAATACTGTGCAATCTTCGAATCAAACGGAACGTGGTCGTTATGTGCGTCGATGTATCGATAGAAATACCAGGACGAGTCAACGAACGTGTCCATGGTGTCGGTCTCGCGGCGCGCTGGTCCGCCGCACTTCGGACACGTCGCATTCACGAACTCCGGCACGTTCGCGAGCGGCGACCCTCCAGCGAGCGTGATCTCGACATTCTCCGGCAAAAGAACTGGTAAATCTTTCTCAGCCACCGGTACAATGCCATCCTTCTCGCAATAAAGCATGGGGATTGGCGTGCCCCAATAGCGCTGCCGCGAAATTCCCCAATCCTTCAGGCGATAAGTAACCGTTGCCTTTCCGAATCCATTTTTCTCGGCATGCGCCGACATCTTCTTAATAGCATCCGCACACTCCAGCCCACTGAACGGGCCAGAATTAATCAGCATGCCCTCGTGCGCCACAAACGGAAGCGGCGGCTCGGTGACAGTTTCCTCCGGGTCGTTCGAGATCGGCAAAACCGCAAGACGAATTTCCAGCTTGTACTTTTTCGCGAACTCATAGTCGCGCTCGTCGTGCGCCGGTACGCTCATAATGGCGCCCGTGCCGTAGTCCATCAGGATGTAGTTCGCCACCCACACCGGAATTTTCTCACCGTTGAACGGATTGATGGCATAGCGCCCGGTCGCCACTCCGTGTTTCTCAATTTCGCCAATGTCGCCCACTTCTTTGGCTTTGCGCTGCTCGGCAATGAGCTGATCGACTTTGCTGCGCAATTCAGGATTATTGGCCGCGAGATCCGCAACAATGGGATGCTCCGGCGCAAGCTGCACCGAAGTTGCGCCGAAAATCGTATCGACGCGTGTGGTGAAAACGCTGATGGTCGCGCCCGCCGGACCAAATCCTGTATGCGGTTGCGTGTAGTCGAGTTTGAAATCCACCAGCGTGCCCTCGCTGCGGCCGATCCAGTTGCGCTGCATGAGGCGAACTTTTTCCGGCCAGCCGTCCAGCTTGTCCAGATCGCGCAACAATTCGTCCGCATATTTCGTGATGCGTAAAAACCACTGCTCCAGCTCGCGCTGCTCAACCAGCGTGCCCTCATGCCGCCAGCAGCAGCCTTCCACAACCTGTTCATTGGCAAGCACGGTCGCGCACAGCGGACACCAGTTCACCTTGCTTTTCTTGCGATACGCCAGCCCCTTCTCGTAAAACTTGAGAAAGAACCACTGATTCCAGCGGTAGTACTCCGGCATGCAGGTGGTGACTTCGCGCGACCAGTCATAGGCGAAGCCGAGGCGATTCATCTGTGCCTTCATCTTCACGATGTTACCCAGCGTCCACTGCCGCGGTGGCGTCTTGTTCTGAATGGCCGCGTTCTCCGCCGGGAGGCCGAACGAATCCCAGCCCATGGGATGGAGCACGTTATAGCCCTTCATCCACATATAGCGCGCCAGCGCATCGCCAATCGAATAATTCCGAACGTGCCCGATGTGCAACTCTCCCGATGGATAGGGCAACATTTCGAGCACGTAGTATTTCTTCTTGGCCGACCCCGGTTCGGCGGCATAGAGCTGCGGATCGCTTCGCCAGCGCTCCGCCCACTTGGTTTCTACGCGCTGCGCGTCGTAACGCTCGTCCGGACGATCGCTCTGGCTCACAGTTGTCATTTCCGACTTTTCTTGCGAGGGCATGATGATAATGTCGAATCCTAGATTCTACAACGGACGCCTATTTAGACGCGCTTCTGACGCTACCCCCTAAGGTTGTCATCCTGAGCGGAGCCGCCTTTCAGGCGAAGCGAAGGACCTCAGGCTCATCCGGCCCATCGCGTGAGCCAACGCGCATTAAGCCACGTAACTCACAATCTTCCACAACCCCCACAACGCGATGACAGGTCCGCCCCAAATGTAGAGCAGCGACCTCCACTGCAGCTTCGCCACCAAATCCCGTTCGCTGTCGGTGGAGATCACAAACGGTCCGTCACCCTTCATCAAAATCACGGGAGGATGCAGATCGAACTCGCCGTCCAAAGTGACAACCCTTGCCGGAAGTATCGCCTCCAGCACAGGAAACGCCTCCCGCCGTAACAACTCCGCCTCGTCGGCGCTGACGAATCCCGGCCCAATGCGAGATAACTCACTACTTTCGGCAACCGGATTTTTCTTTGCCCAGGGATTTTCCCGCAGCGTCCCGCGAACGAAAATCTGATCTCCCGGCCGGATGCAATATTCCTGGGAAAATTCCGGAGTCTCTGCCAATCGCGATACCATTGATGCGGCCATCTTGCCGTATTCCGATCGATCCGACGACGCCGGCATCTGGAGCTCGCATCCCGCGGGATAAATCATCAACCGGCCGGTACCGTCGTCCAGAAAAAACGGCGCGCACAGCTCGCGCATCTTTTCCTGCAGATCGCCCCGCGGATTCGACTCCACCACCATCAGATAGTAAAGGCAATCGCATTGGCTAAGCGGCGCAACCAGCGTATACGGGCCAACGGCTTTGCCGCTCACCTCCACCGGACCCAACGCGGCGGCACGAATCGTGGATGAGTATCCATGATGAGCCGCCTGCGCTGCAGCAAACCAAAACCGCGAAAGAACAGATATGGGCCACAGACGACAGCGGCAACCGCCCAAAGCATGGGCTGACTCAGCGCCCAGATGAGGATTCGAATCACGGTTTGGGAGTCAAGAATACAACAGGAAAGTCCAAGCTACACTCACGTCACCAGCTTCTTCAACGCTTTCACATTCCTGCGATCATCTCCTGGCTTTTCAATCGGCGTCTCGGCGATGAAGGCCGCATGCGCCAGCCGGAGGTCGTTCAGCAAGATTCGAAACGGCTCCTTCCCGATGGTTCCCTTCCCAATCTGCTGGTGACGGTCAAGCCTCGATCCGCGAGCCGCTTTCGCGTCGTTGCAGTGCACCACGCGAACGTTATTCAGTCCGATGGTCGCATCCAGCTGCCGCAGCGTCTCGTATATGCCTTCCTCGCTGACGATGTCGTATCCGGCAACGTGCGTGTGACAGGTATCGATACATGCGCCGACTGGCACTATGCCACGTAGGCAATCCAGAATTTCGGCCACTTGCTCGAAACTTCCGCCCAATGAAAATTCCGACCCTGCGGTATTTTCGATCAGGATCGTCAATCCGCCTTTCGCCAGATCGAGCCCTTGCGTCGCCGCAATGATCGCCGCTGCTGTGCGCATTAATCCTTGCTCGCGGTCGGCCCCGCGAAACGATCCCGGATGCAGCACCAGATATTCGGCACAGAGCGCCAGTGCACGCTCGATCTCCCCACGAAACGCTTCAACCGATTTCTGCAGAAACTGTTCGGTCGAGCTCGCCAGGTTCACCAGGTAATTCGTATGGATCACCAGCGGCTTCAGATCGTACCGACCGCGAAGGTGGCCCATCTCCTCGCACTGCACTTCGCCCAACTCGTAGGGAGCCCACTGCCGCGGGCTCGAGGAAAAAATCTGCAGCGTGTTGCAGCCCAGCCGGTAGGCGCGTTCCGCCGCGTTGTGCACCCCGCCGGCAGTCGAAGTATGAATCCCGATTCGCCGGGAAGTCAGGCGCGGCGGTCGTTTCGGAGCCGCATGACCGAGGAGGTCCTGCTCGCGAGCCATGGACGGTGCACCAGAACGAGCCATGGAGAAAGTATAAGGTCAGCGGTACGCCGAGCTGCATGCGATCTTTGCGCTCACTAGCCGAAGCAGAAAGAGTGCCTCATCTTGAGGCAACGGACGTTCCGGCTATTTGCGAATGACTTCGCTCCGAATGGCCGCGAGAATTCTTGCGGTTTGTTCATCCGCTTGCGGCGTTTGTCGATTCACAGCGGTGCTGCCTTTCACCGCAATGTAAACCCCGCTATAAGGTTTCCCCAAGGTTTTCCATCGTGTGCCGGAACGGTGGAAACCATCTTGCCTCTCCGGGTTTGGAATACACGTCCTGTGTCTTTCCGTTCTCGTCGGTAAACCGAAGATGTGCCTCAGTGATATTGACCACTACACCCTGCGGGTGCGAGTGCATTCGCGATTTTTCGTGCGGTCCGTACTGGATGTAAACCACCTGCACTTTGTCGTTTTCGAACGCCAGCTTATAGTGCCTCGGTTCGACCTTGGTCGCATCCTGAGCCAGGGTTAGGCTAAGAGCCAGAACCGCAAACACGATCGTCCAGATAAGCTTGCGCACTATGCACCTCTACTCATCGATGGTAGTAGCAACAAGCGCGGCAACCTACCGCACCTCGTCCGAAAGTGCAGCAAGCGGAGTCCGACGTTTCCCGAACTGAACTCAACGACCAACTCAATTCATCGTAATCACAGCTCGAAAACGCACTTTGCCTTCGGCTACCCGGTCATACGCTTTCGCGATGTCGTCGAGCTTGTAGATTTCTTCTACTACCTTCACCTTGCCTTTGGCTGCGATGTCAAGCGCCTCATAGAGATACTCCGGGCCGTTCTGCGACGATCCAATCAGGCGCACTTTCTTGAACATCAAATCGGGCGTGTAATTCAGCGGCTCGTTACCCACTCCCATCAGGATAATTCGACCGTCTGGACGCATGCCCAGGGCGGCATCTGCAGTCGACGACCACGAATTGGAGGTAGCCAGCAGAACGTCGGCTCCGCCAGCGGCAAGCAGCTTCTCACCGCCCTCGACGACTTCATCGGCTCCCATATCCCGAATCATTTTCTCTTTGTCTTTGGATTTCGTCACGGCGATGGTCTCGAACCCAGATGCCTTGGAATACTGAAGGGCAAGATGCCCGAGCCCGCCAATGCCCACCACCGCAATGCGCTCGTGTGGCTTGGGATCGGCCAGCCGCAAACCGCTCCACACGGTATAACCCGCGCAGAAAATCGGCGCCGCCTGTTCGTAGCTCAGCGCGTCAGGAATCGGCATGGTGGCATCGGCATACGCCAGCATGTACTCGGCGTGGCTGCCCTGCAGAGTAATGCCCGTTGAAGTGGGATTGATGCACAGCTCTTTCTTTCCGCGCAGGCACCACTCGCAGGTTCCATCTCCCTTTTGCACCCAGCCTACGCCGACTCGCTGGCCAACTTTGCGGGAGGTGACGCCAGGGCCGACCTCCACAATCTCGCCTACAGGCTCGTGACCCAGCACGCGCGGAAAAGGTAAACCAAACAGACCGTGGGTAAGATGGACATCGGTATAGCAAAGCCCGCTGGCGTGAATCTTCATCACCACTTGATTCGGCCCGGCCTTGGGAGTTTCCCACTGTTTCACTTCCCACTTGCCATTCACGGAGGGAACCACTGCTGCTTTCATGAGAACCTCGAAGCGAATTTTTGAAAACCTCCTGCTTGGATGCCAGCTGGTGTTTCGAGATTCAAAGGCGCAAAACCTAGCGCGAGGGAAAATCCAATCACTCGATTTCACGGGCCGGCAATTTGAGATGATTTTGCCCCCAGAGCCTCCGAACGATACACTTAGAAGGCGCGAGGTAAAGCCATGTTAGTAGTCATGAAGGCGCAGGCCACAGACGAGCAGATACGCTCCGTCTGCCAGAAAATCGAGGCGCTCGGCTATCGTCCGCATGCCATGCCGGGCGCGCAGCGCACCGCCATCGGCATCACCGGAAACAAGGGCGAAGTCGAGCAAGGCACGCTGGAAGAAATGCCCGGCGTCCAGGAAGTAATCAAAGTCTCGAAGCCCTACAAGCTGGTAAGCCGCGACGTTAAGGACGAAAGCACGATCATCCGTTTCGCCGGAACGGCGGCCACGATTGGCGGACCCGGCCTCGCCATTGTCGCCGGACCATGCGCCATCGAAAGCCGCGAACAGGCATTTGCCGTCGCCGAACGCGTCCATCGCGCCGGAGCCCAGTTCTTCCGCGGCGGCGCCTACAAGCCCCGCACCTCGCCCTACTCGTTTCAAGGACTCGGTGAAGAAGGCCTCCGCATTATGGCCGAAATTCGCCAAAAGTATGGCATGAAGATTATTACGGAAGCGATTGATAATGAATCGCTTGACCTAGTCGAGGAATATGCCGACATGATTCAGATTGGCGCCCGCAACATGCAAAACTTCTCGCTGCTGAAGCGCGCTGGACGCGCCAGTAAACCCGTGCTGCTAAAGCGCGGCATGTCGGCCACCCTGGAAGAATTTCTGATGGCCGCCGAGTATATTCTGAGCGAGGGGAACTACAACGTCGCCCTCTGCGAACGCGGCGTCCGCACCTTCGCCGACCACACCCGCAACACTCTCGACCTTAGCCTTATCCCCGCTGTCCAGCGCCTCAGCCATCTTCCGATTTTCGTCGATCCCAGCCACGGCACCGGTAAGCGCAATAAAGTTACCCCGCTGTCCCGCGCCGCAGTCGCCGTCGGCGCCGACGGATTAATGGTGGAAGTACACAACAAGCCAGACGAGGCCATGTCAGACGGCCCACAGTCGCTCTTCCCCGATCAGTTCGACGAACTGATGAAGCAAGTGCGGCAGATTGCCGCAGTAGTCGGAAGAACCGTGCCGGAAATAGGAGTGGTAGAACCAGTAGCAGTCAGCAAGTAGAACCAAGCCGCAGGTATAGCTTAAGTTTGGAGCCGGGTGCCCAATATCTCGCGTCTTTTGCGAGATGTGGGGATGTTGAACTCAGCTACATGCGCAGAAGTCTTGCTACACTCCTAGCTGATTTCGAGAGCGCGCCCCGCTTCCCGTTCATGTACCCCGGGACCACAATACCTCGCAGATGTTTAGTCTGTTTCACATTTAGAAGTTTGCTATTCCGCAGTATGCAGCTGCCAATCAACAAATTCTCCAGCGCCCGAATTTCACCGATGCCGCCCCTTCTAGGTTTGGCAAGCCTGCCACCCTTGGTGTGCTTCGCGATGAGATACAGAAGAGGCTTGCCCTTACCACGGTCATTAAGCGCCTTGTTGTAGAGCAGGAGTTTGTGTGGCGTCCAAGCTTCACCTTTGAAGTTATGTTTTTCCGTTTTTCCGACGTACCACGGCCGCGCTCCCTTCGCCGCCCGAATGGCGAAGACATAACAACCCACCGCTGTCGGCAGGCCGGGGTGTTGCTCCTCAACGTCTCGCCAGAATGTCCGGTAGCGGCGGCCATCGACCATGTTGCCTGCTCTAGGTATCTCAAATGGCCCGAAGACAGTGTAGAGGCTCATCACCCACCTCCAGTAACAGCGGGAATATTACACCCGCGAACCGATGCATAAATTAATCAAGCATTTACATAAAATCTGATAATCTGATTCTATGAGAACCACCACCATCTCCGTCACCGAGGCCGCCCGCAACTTTGCCGACTGCGTGAACCGTGCCCATTACCAGAACGTCACGTTCATTCTGCTGAAGAACGGTTCGCCGGTCGCCCGCCTGGTGCCCGATGGCGAAAAGGTTTCCCTGGCGGGCGATTTGGCTGATGCGCTCAGCAAAGTTGAATTACCCGCGGACGAGGCTAAAACCTGGAGCCGCGACCTGCGAAAGGCCCGCAAAGCTTTGAAACCCCAAGTTAAGCGAAGCTCGAAGCGATAAGAATTCGCCGCCTAGGCAGTTACAAACTCGACACCATCTCTCCCGGCCCGCTTGGAGGCTCGGGCAGACTCGGAGGAGGCTGAGGCGGCATCGGCGAAGTTCCATTTGCCGGACGAGGAACGTCTTGAGAATCCTCGCCGGGACGCCGCAAACTCGGCGCATTCGCAGGACGTTCCTGCGGCTGCTCTTTCTTAGCCTCTTTATCTTTGTCCGGTTGGTCCAGCACAATTTCTTTTTCAGTACGAACGATCTTCACTCCACCCACCTTCATGGTCTCGACGCGCACCACTTCATCTCCTACGATGCGGACGAAATCGACATCCTCCGGAGGTTCTCCGTAAATCCACTCCTCGTAGTCCGTTTCCCCGTCGCGTTCGCGCACTTTCTTCGGAGGCTTCCCTTTGGCATGCAGCACCATCTCCTGATTCATCCCCACCAGGACGTGATGCGCGAGGATAGCCTCTTTCGCATTGGGAGGCACGGTGTCGAGATAGGCCTGCTCCTTGTTTCGGGCGTTGAAGTCCAATACCGGGTACAACAACGCGCGCAATTGCGGCGCCGTCATCTCGGGAACATATTTGCTGAAATAGAGATCAACGCATGATCCGTGTGGATTGGGCTGCGCCTCGTTCGAACCTGTCACCGGTGCTCCCTGCGCGCCTGAGACCTGAATGCGTTGATACCACTTTTTCCGGCGCACTGGTCCGCCATTAACTTCGAAATGAATGTGGTCTTCTTTTATTTGCACAAATGAAATCTGCGCTGGATCTCCGGGCTTTACCGCCGGACCGAACAAAGCGAGGTCCTGCCGCAGTTCTTCGCCGCTTGGTGTAACGATACCTTCCCGCAACTGAAGCCCCTTCATTCCCATGGGAAAGGCTGTGCGCGCATAGACCACCTGCATTTCGAAATCACGAATGACTTCCAGACGAGTCTGCCTCGTGATGTGCGGCGCACTCGAAGGAATTGGAGGCGGGACATTCGGATCTGCCGCCGGTGCAGATGGGGAACTCAAGGGCGAAGACAAAGACCGCCGCAATCCCGAATCGCTAGCCTGACCGCGCACCAACACTGCAGCAAATACGGGAAGGAAAAAAACGAGAAGGGCCGTGCTCAGAAAACGCGACATGCAACACCCCAGGGCCTGCCGACTATTATATGCGATGGGGTGTAGCGACGGCGGGTTGCCGCAGATTCAAAAGGAAATCACACGCTTTCGGGGCCGCGTTTCTTATGCTGCTGGCATTTGGTCATAATGGCCGCGCGTAAACGGGAGCGAAGGTCGTCGGGCAGTTCGTAGAGCTGGGCGTCGCGATAGATCTCGATGGTTTTCTTGGTGGTGTCGCAGACTACATAGCAGTTGTGGCACCAGGAAAGATGGTTCTCCAATTCGACTTTTGTGGTTTCGTCGAGGACGCCGTCCAAATAGCTGGTCAGCTCATTTAAAAACTCAGAACATTTCACTGGTCGCCATCTCCACTCTCACGTTTCTGAAAGAAGCGTCCCAACCGTTCGCGCAGCTGCAGGCGAGCCCGCAGCAACCTCGACTTCACCGCCGGCACGCTCAACTCCAGCGCCGCCGCCGTTTCCTCGGTGGAAAGTCCTTCCACATCCCTCAGTACGAACACGGTCCGGAACCCCGGGGGAAGTCCCTGGATCGTTTTACTCAAAATCTCTCGCAGCTCCGCCTGGTTATACTGCTGCTCTGGATTCGGACTCCAGTCTGCGATCTCTCGCGGAAGCGAATCATCTTCCGTCTTAATGTCTTCATCCAGCGAGACCGTGCGCTCAGGCTTCCTGCGCCGCAACTTCATCAACGCTTCGTTGACGGCGATTCGTACCAGCCACGTATAAAACTTCGACTGCTCCTGGAATTTCGCCAAGTTGCCGTACGCCTTCAGGAACGCTTCCTGCACCACATCTTCCGCATCCTCGCGGTTTTGCGTGATGTGTTGCGCGATCCGGAAAACGTTGCGGTCATAGCGGCGAACCAACTCTTCAAAAGCGGAGTCGTCGCCTTGCTTGGCTGCCCGAACCAGTGTCAGCTCATCACTGACAGGCCCCTCTAGTTTGTTTTGGATGGCTTCCATTCTCTCGGCGATGCAGTATTTTGCGGAACAACCGCGGCACTGAAGTGCAAGCTGTTATTCTACTTGGTAACCATCAAGTTTGCCCAACCGCTTTCCATTTCGCTCGCAGCATGATTTGAGATAGAGTCGAGGCTGAGGATGGTAACGCGGTCGAACACGTCCTGAAGTACTCTGGGACGCTCCCACAAGTGCCGTATAATCAGCAGTTAGGGGCGTTGTTTATACGGGCGGTAACTGACAGGGATTCGCTCCGATAAGTTTCGAGCAATCTTTCAAGGGGATCGACACTCTTCCAATCATGGCGGAACAGAACGCAGAACGCAACCACGGACAGCCGGATGAAATTCGTCCGATGATTGAACGTGCCGTCGCGGAAGCCCTGCAGCAGCAGATTCCACAGCTGCAGGCGCAGCTCGTGCAGCGCGTCCTTGATGCGTTGCCGGTTCAAGCCTTGTCGGTTCAACGAAGCGAGGCCGCCGCTACTCGGGAGACCTCAAGCGCTCTGGTTCAAGCGGTTTCAAATATTCATGCGGGCTCAACTCAAAAAGAAATTCTGCGCGCACTGCTTCAGGCGGGCAGTGAACATTGCTCGCGCATCGTGCTGTTTGTCGTGAAGGCAGGAGTCGCTTCCGGCTGGCAGTCTCGCGGATTCGGCGACGACGAAAGCACAACCAATTTCACTCTCGACCTGAACTCCGGTCCTGCCGCGCACGCTTACCAGAACCGAGTGGCAACGCCGGGCAATGTCGCCGAAATGGACGCTCGCTTCGTCGAGCAGTTCGGCAGTCCCGCCAACGAACAAGTTTTGATTTTGCCGCTCACGTTGAAAGATAAAGTAGCAGCGCTCATCTATGCCGACGGTGGCGACAGCGACAAGCTGGACGCCGCTGCCTTGGAGTTGCTCGTCATCGCAACCAGCGCGTGGTTGGAAGTGACTTCGCTGCGCAAGCAGGCAGCAGCCAAGCCGGATCGAGAAGCAGCGCCTATCGTCGAACGCCCTGCTCCTCCTTCATCGGTTCAGACGGTATCGTCTTTTTCAGATCCATTCGCCTCGCACGCGCCCAAGCACGTACCCGCAAGCCCCGAACCTCAGCCACAACCAGCCGAGGTAGTGGAGGTAGAGGCTCCGGTGCATGCGGCCGCCGCCGCTGCGCCCGCTGCTGCCACCGATCCCTGGGCGGGGCTTTCGGCGGAAGATGCCGACGTGCACCGCAAGGCACAACGGTTCGCGCGTCTGCTGGTGGATGAAATCAAGCTCTACAACCAGGCCAAGGTTGCCGAAGGGCGGCGTAACAAAGACTTGTACGACCGTTTGAAGGAAGACATCGACAAGAGTCGCGGCACGTTTCAGAAGCGCTACGGAAGCACCGTGGCCGCCAGCGCGGATTATTTTCAGCACGAGCTGTTGCGCAGCCTGGCCGAAGATGACGTTGCCGTGATGGGCGCAAATTTCCGCCACTAAAATTTCCGCCACTAAACATGGCGAGTTTTCTGCAGTAGCGTCTGCCATAAAACGCGAAAAGTACAAAGTGGTTCGATCAGTTTCCAGGTGGTGGGTACTCGCAGCTGCAATTCTCTGCGGAGTCTTTGGCGCTACGCTGCCGTCGGCAGAGGCCGCGTCCGGTTCCTCGTCCCGCTCTGGTCAGAATCAAGCGGCTCCTCCTAGCAGTCCCGACCAAAGTTCCGCGAGCCCGACAAAACCCGGCGCTTCACAACGCAAAACCAGCAGCAAAGCAACTTCCCCGAAGAAGCCTGCTGCAACCACAACCAAATCTCGCTCAACCAGCGCCCACAAATCGCACACCATTTCTCCGCGAGTACGGCGCATGCGGCAGGCTTTTGTAGCGTCGGCAAGCCTGCGCCCCATGGCGCAACAGCTTCTGCAGGATCGCTCGCTGCCCGCCTATGCGGGAGTTCAGGCATACGCACGAACGCACTCGAAAGAAGATGCTGGAGCCCTCGCATGGCTGGTGCTGGGCTATGCTCATGTGCTTGATCGAGATTATGCGAAGGCGATCGATCCCTTGAGCCGCGCCAAGGTTCACGCTGGGGATCTGGGCGACTACACCGACTACTATCTCGGCATTTCGTACCTGCAGACCGGGCACAATGCGGAGGCCATCGCAACCCTGGCCGACTTCGCGAAAGCGCATCCCGATTCCCTGTTGGTGCGCGACGCGCGCGTAAGCTATGCCGACGCGCTCCTGCTCGAAGGGCAAGCCGCGGAAGCCGTCACCTTATTGGAGCAAATTCGCATTCCGGTACGATCTGATGTGGAGTTTGCGCTGGCGCGCGCTTATGCAGCAGCAGGCCAGAACGCGAAAGCCGCCGAGACCTTCTCGAACATTTACTTCACGATGCCCACCGCTACCGAAGCGGACGCGGCATACACCGAATTGAAAAAACTGCCTTCCGCGCCTCAGCCAACGCTCACGCAGCACAAGACCCGGGCTGACGCTTTGATGAGCCATCACCGCTATGCTGAGGCGGCCGACGAATACCGCAGCCTGGTCAGCCAGGCCGGTTCGAACGGCAGCGATCTGCCCGTCCTGCAACTCGCTTTGGCAGACGCACTCCATCGCGGCGGCAAAAACCGTGACGCTAAACTTGTCCTCACCGTGTTGGGCAATTCCACCGGCGAAGTCAACGCGCAGCGCCTCTATCTTGTCGGTCAGATTGCCTTCGCCTCCAGCGACAACGACACCTTCTACCGCTCGGTCGACGATCTGCGGCAGGCAGCACCCACCAGTCCGTGGCTCGAGCAGGCGCTGATCTCCGCCGCCAACCTGCATTTGGTGCATCACGAATATGATCAGGCGCTCGACGCATTCCGCGAAGCTCAACAACGTTTCCCCAGCGGACCTCGCGCTTCCTACGTCCACTGGAAAGCGGCGTGGCTCACCCTGCGGTCCGGTCGCAACGACGACGCCAAGAAGGCATTCGAGGAGCAGATCGCACTCTATCCATCCGGCGCAGAAACACCGGCGGCTTTGTATTGGCGCGCCCGTCTGGCTGAAGAAGACAATCAACCCATCATGGCGCGGGCGTTTTATCAAAAGCTCTCCGGCCGTTACCGCAACTTTTATTACGCGGAGTTGGCACGGCAAAGGCTCAAGAGTTTGCCCGCAACCGGGGATACGACTACTCAATATGCTTTGCTCGATCGCGTGCCGCCTCTCGACAGCAACGTTAAGGTCACCGATTCAGAACCGCCTCCCGATGAGTTGCACGTGCAAAAAGCCGAACTGTTAGGCAATGGTGGCTTGGTCGATTTTGCGGTGCGCGAGCTGCAGGCTGCCACTGCCACCGATGGCGGCAGCTGGGGTCCGGCGGAAACGGCGCAGCTCTATCTCGAAACCGGCCACTACAATCAGGCCATCGAATTCATGAAACACTCCGCCCCTAATTACTTCGCGCTCGATATTCCCGACATGCCGCGAAAATATTGGGAAGCTCTTTTTCCGAAAGCTTATTGGAGCGATCTGAAACGCTCTTCGGCAATCAACGGATTGGATCCCTACCTCGTCGCGTCTTTGATCCGCCAGGAATCGGAATTCAATCCCAACGCAGTTTCCCGCGCCAACGCCGTCGGCTTGATGCAGTTGCTGCCGAAGACCGGCAAGGCTGTTGCCAAAGAAGTGAAGATGAAGCGCTATAACGCCAGTCAGCTGTACACACCGGCGGTGAACATGCAACTGGGCACGCGCTATTTCAAAGGGATGGTCGACAAGTTCGGCGGCTCGTTCGAATACGCCCTCGCCGCCTACAACGCCGGCTCGGAGCGCGTCGATGAATGGTTGAGCCAGGGCAAGTATCGCGACCCCCAAGAGTTCGTCGAATCGATTCCCTTCACTGAGACCCGCGAATACGTGCAAGCCATCATGCGCAATGCCAGCGTGTATAAGCAGCTGTACGGGACGCCGTAGAGTCTCTCTGGCTGTAGGCGACCTTGCGGTAATGCGCTGGTGCAGCTCGCGACGTCAGAGCGCTTTGTCGGCAGCCTCTTTCGCCAACAGCCTCTTCGCCTGAATGTCTCCGCCAGCCGCTTCCCTGGCCGTCTGAGCCGGATTCTCGACGGCTTCCTTTAGCGCCTGTGCCGCGGCACTAATCTGAACCGTGTCCGAAGGGGCGGGCTGCAACTTCGCTGGCGCGGGCTGTGGAGCTGGCTGCTGGGTTGCTGCCTTGGGTTGAACCGCTGGCTGCGTGGAAACTGCGGCATGGGCTGCACTGGTGATAGCGATACTCATTGTGTAATCCTCCAGTTACTCCTATCGGCCCAAAGGGCGCAGCGCTTTAATCGATGGAGGGTGAGACTGAAGTGCGCCTACAACGCCGGCTCGGAGCGCGTCGATGAATGGTTGAGCCAGGGCAAGTATCGCGACCCGCAAGAGTTCGTCGAATCGATTCCCTTCACCGAAACCCGGGAATACGTGCAAGCCATCATGCGCAATGCCAGCGTATATAAGCAGCTGTATGGGACGCCGTGAACTAGGCCAAGCATACCAACACCTAAGTTAGGACGCCGCTGATTCTTGGTCTAACCGCCATAAGCATTGACTGAGCCGTCAGACTTCCCAATAAACCACTGAATCCACTCGGTTGAATGCTTCGACTTCGAGAACCCGGCGTACAATTTCCCGTGTAAAGGCAGGGAATACTATCCGCGCCTTGGCTTTCCTCGCGAGGTGACTAGTGACGAAAACAGGGCGCCGCACTGGCGGCGTCGCACAGAAAGTAAAGGTCGTCGCGACGCCAGAGATGGTCGCGCTTCGTAAGGCACAGACTCGTTTGAATCACTTCCTATGGACGACGGAGATTTGTTACGGTCATGTCCTTGCGCGCTCATCGAGTGACTTTCCTGATCACGAAGTGCCGGTGAATCGTACCTTTGGACACGTGCCCTCGGTGGTATGGTTTCCCAACACGCAAGGAAGGGAACACCTTCGCGCAACGACAGGGCGCTTTTTGGACCAGACACAAAAGAACACCTCCGATCTCTATCGACTTGTCTTGGTTGGGTACTACGCATATTTTGAGGAGTATTTGGAAGATCGCGTTCCGGGATTAAAAGTTGGGAAAACCTGGGGACCGTTTGTACGCTCACTTTCTGCAGTAGACTTCAGGACGGCACCTACACCACTGCCTTTGCACACTGTCTTGTGCGCCGATTTTTGTAGACTGGTTCGAAACCTCGCAGTGCACGAACCTTATGAACTGCTTCCGGTTACAGTGACAGATGTGCGGGTAGCAAGATGGCGGGCTCAACTGCTTGAGGACGCCAGGAAAAGCGGTTGGCCAGCAAATGAGAGTGACACACACGAGGCCGCGCAGCAAGTTGTTGGACAAGTCACAAACCATCTCAAGCAGGCGCGAAACGAAGGAAAGGAACTGCCTCCAGAGCTCTTTTACCTGCTGTTTACATTTACCAACCTTGACCAACTCGCGTGTCAGATAGAAGAAGCGCTCTTGGCGCCAGGGCAACGATTAACTACTTGGGTGAATCGAGCCCTTGAGAGAGTCCGGCGGCACGATCTTGTCATTCCCGAAAATGCCACACCAACGCCAGCCTAGATTCGCCGCCATATTTCTTCTGCCCCTCTGAAGCGCTTCTTGCGAACACTGGCGTCCGGTCCAGGACGGCCTTATGGGGAGCTAGCACACCCCAAACGGATGAAGCTTTAAGTTAGTGCTTATGGGCTAGCCCGTCGCCCTTTGATCTCATCAGCGATTGGAGCACCTTGGCGGGCCTCTTCGGTTTATCCCGCCGGCGCTCTAGAAAAGCTCCTCTAGTTGAGTTCGTGGCCGTGGTGGGACCGGGAGAACAAAATCTCCAGGATGAGCAGCCCCGCGCCCACCACAATCGCGCTGTCCGCAAGATTAAATACCGGCCACTCATACCGCTTCACATAGAACAAAAGAAAATCCACAACCCGCCCGCTCCTCAAACGATCCCACAGATTTCCTAACGCCCCTCCCATAATCAGTGACAAGCCAATCCCCGTGACGATATGAGCGGGACTATTTTTCCAGAGCAGCACCGAGACCACGACTAACGCAATCACCGAGAACGTCACCAGCATGGCCGTCTTCCACGGGGAGGGCGAGTCGGCAAACATGCTGAAGGCGGCGCCGGTGTTTTCCGTGTGCGTAAGGCGAAAAAACCCCGGGATCACCTGGATGTGAGCGTAGAGAGAAATTTGTCGTGCGACCACGTGCTTCGTCCAGCGATCGAGCACGACGACGATCATGGCAATCAGGAGGTAGAGTGTCCGCGCGGAGTTATTGCTCATTCGTATAAATTCAGGCCTGGAACCATCTTAAACTGCCGGAAGGCTTGAACGCTCGTCGGGCTGTCGATCTTTCATTTTTCACTCGTCGATTTTCGCTCTTCCTCCCTATTGTCCCTTCCCACAATCATCCCCACAACTCAATTTTCTCCTGATTCAATGCTTTTTCGTTTGTCCAGACTCCCGCAATGCGTTTATGCTGTGGCGTCGCTCCCATTTGTAGTTGCTCCATTTATATGTTTGCGAAATGCGCTCATGAAGCTTCTGAAACGCTCGAAAGGCCGGATTCTGCTGTTCCTGGCGGTAGTTGGGCCGGGGATTATCACGGCGAACGTCGACAACGACGCCGGCGGCATCCTCACCTATTCGCAAGCCGGGGCGCAATACGGATTTCTTCTGCTGTGGACCATGATCCCCGTCACGCTGGCGCTGATCGTGGTGCAGGAGATGAGCGCCCGCATGGGTGCCGTAACCGGCAAAGGTTTGAGCGATCTCATCCGGGAAGAATTCGGCTTCCGCATTACTTTTCTAATGATGCTGGGGATTCTGATCACCAACTTCGGCAACGTGATTACGGAATTTATTGGAATCGCCACCAGTCTGGAGCTGTTCGGCCTCTCGCGCTATATCACGGTACCAGTGTGCGCCGTCATTGTGTGGCTGATCGTAGTAAAAGGTCAGTATAAAAGCGTCGAAAAAGTCTTCCTGGCCGCGTCGTTCTTTTACATCACTTACATCTTTGCCGGTGTGCTCGCCCATCCCCTGTGGAAGGATGCGACCATTGCCACGTTTAAGCCGCCCGCGCTGGCCGCGTTTCGTCAGCAGGCTTATCTGTTCATGGTGATCGGAGTGGTCGGAACCACCATCGCGCCGTGGATGCAATTCTATCTTCAGGCCTCGATTGTTGAGAAGGGCGTAACCCGGCGGGGACTGAAAGATTCACGTCTGGATGTAATCGCCGGCTGCATTTTTACCGATGTTGTGGCCTGGTTCATTATTGTCGCTTGCGCCGCAACGTTATATGTACATGGCTACCGCGACATCAAATACGCCGCCGATGCGGCTCAGGCGCTCAAACCGCTGGCCGGACAGTACGCTTATATTCTTTTTGCCGTTGGCCTGTTCAATGCTTCACTCTTCGCAGCATCGATCCTGCCACTCTCCACTGCATACACGGTATGCGAAGGACTGGGTTTTGAATCGGGCGTAGATAAAAAATTCGGCGAGGCTCCGTTCTTCTACTGGCTTTACACGCTGCTGATTGTCGCGGGCGGAGCCGTGCTCCTCATCCCCGGCCTGCCGTTAGTGAAAATCGCTGTAACCTCACAAGTGGTGAATGGTGTCGTGTTGCCCTTCGTGTTGATCTTCATGCTGCTGCTGATTAACAAGAAAGACTTGATGGGCGAACACGTGAACACGCGTCTGTTCAACGTCGTGGCCTGGCTTACGACAATCGTAATGATTGGGTTAACCATCGCATGGTTCTGGACGCTGCGAGCCGGTGGCGGATAGTGGCCGTCCCGAGGGGATCCATTCCCTTTTAGGCGTGTGCAAATTCTTGCATCTTGACGCCTCCCTCGTCTCATACCAAAATGTCACCGCTGTTTGCCGTGACCCCGCCGCTGTGGTCCTCTCCGTTGCTGTTTGTCTGCACCTAGGTGGGCCCGCCGGTTCGCGAGGGACGGAACTTCGCTCGATCACTCGAAAAGGGAGAAATCATCATGACGTTCGAAAACTTTCCCCGGGTTCCCAGCAAGATCAGCTTTTTGTTCTTCTGCTTGCTTTTCTCAGGATTCACCCAGGCTGCAACTCCACCGACGGCTTACAAAGTGGCGCAGATAGCGGTAAAGAATGCGACTGCGACTTTTGGTCAAGGCCTGAACACGAGCGGCGCTGTGGTGGGACTTTATACTACTGCCAGCGCTACGGAAGGCTATATGTACAGCGGCGGAAAATATTCGCTGATCAAGGTTCCAAAATCCAACAACGTGACGCGGGCCTTCGGAATCAACGACTCAAATCTCATCGTTGGAGACTTCCTCGGAACCGACGGTTTCTATCACGGTTTTAAGCTGAGCGGAACCAAGTACACACAATACGATGTGGATAAGGGCGTGGTTTCAACTTCAATTTTCGGAGTCAACAATGCAGGGGATTTCGTGGGAACCGCCGGTGCCGAGGGATACGTCAACATCGGTGGCACGGTAACCGAATTCTACGCAAGCGGCACCGACGTCACATTTGCCTATGGAGTCAACACCGCGGACCAGATCGTCGGGCAGTATTTCGATTCGAGCAATAACTCGCACGGTTTCTATCGAGATTCGTCGGGCACAATCACAGAGGTCGCCTATCCCGGCGCACTGCAGACGGTATGCCTCGGCATTAACGATTCCGGAGAAATCGTCGGCTACTACGAGAACAGCGCCAACCAGTTTTACGGTTTCACTGACATCGCTGGAGTGTTCGCAACGATCGACTTGCTCAATATCAACGGCGTCAACAATAACGGAGTTCTTTCCGGAAGCTACATTGGACCCGGCCCGACCGGCGGAGTGGAATACGGCATCATCGCCACGCCAACCGCGCTCAAAAGCTTGTCCAGCGTCGCCGTGCCCAAAGCCGTCAGCACCAATATTATTGGCGTGAACAATGCCGGATCGTTGGTCGGCTTTTATGAGACATCCGCGTCGGTATTCCATGGTTTACTTTTGGTCGGCAAGACCATAACCAATCTCGACGACCCGAAAGCTCTGGCAGGAACAACATCCGCTCAAGGGGTAAATACTGCGAACGAGGTTGTTGGATATTACCAGCCCACATCTACGACGTGGACGGGATTTCTTTATTCTGCTGGAACTTTCACCGACATCGCAGTGCCCGGTGCGACCAGCACATTCGCTGAGAACATTACCGACGCCGGCGTAGTTGCCGGCGCTTATATCGATTCTAGCAACATCGAGCACGCTTTCACTTACAACGGCTCTACCTACACGACCCTCGATGTGCCCGGATCAACTTCCGGTTACGGCTGGGGTATCAACGCGGCGGGCGAGGTAACCATCACCTGGATCGACGCCAACGGACTTTCGGAGGGCGCACTGTACAACGGAACCACTTTCAAAACACTCAATGTTCCTGGCGCGTATGAGACGTTTATCCATTCGATCAACAAGTCGGGTGCCATTGCGTACACTTGGTACGACCTCTATTTCAATTACCACGCCGCTTTTTCGAGCGGTGGCAACTACTACATTTTTGACGATCCCAGCGGCACCGCAGCACATGCCGACGGCATCAACGATGGCGGTCTGATTGTCGGCCGTTTTCTGCAAGGCAGCAGTACAACAGACTACGATGGATTTAAAGCAACTCCGTAATCCTAATTTAGCCGCGGGCCGACCGTCGTTAGCCTCCATTACGATGGTCGGTCGCGTCTTCTATCAAACGCAAGTACCGCTAGGTTCCGAGCAATGTCCAGTCTTCCGTCCGTCGATCTAGGGATTCTGCCGTAATTGTATTTCGCGCATACGGGTGCTACCATCCGATTATCGGTACGGAGAGGCGGGAGGTAGCAAAAATGTCGGAAAATAATGGAAGCAATAGTTTTGTATGGTTTTTGGCGGGGTTGGGTATAGGCGCATTAGCAGGCGTTTTGTACGCGCCTCGCTCTGGCGACGAGACTCGCGATGTGCTGCGTGCACGAGCCGAAGAAGGACGCGACTACGTGCGCACTCGTGCCCGTGAGGCCCGCGACCAGGCTTCGCAGTGGGTGGACCGCGGCAAAGACGTGGTAAGTCAGCAAAAGGATCAATTCCGCGCCGCCTACGAAGCCGGCCGACAAGCGTATCAGGAAGCTACAACCGAAACCGGCGCGCCGAAAAACCTGTAACCTTTAGCGTCGGTCTCAAGGGCGTATTTGTGCTGGAGCGAGCGAGAATTGTCTATGGAAAACTTAATTCCGCTGTTCATCGCGCTGACCGGCATCGCAGTACTAATGCAGGCAGTCGTACTCCTCTGCCTTTATTTAGGAGTTCGCAAAAGCAGCGCCCGCATGGAAGCTCTGGCCGATGAGGTCAAAAGCAAAGCTCTGCCCGCTTTGGAAACGGCGCAAACGCTGTTGAAAGAGCTCACGCCCAAACTGCACATCATTGCTGAAAACCTTACGGAGACGACCCACTCTGTGCGTGCGCAAGTGGAGCGAGTCGATGCCACGGTAAGCGACGCGGTGGATCGCTCCCGCTTGCAAATTATTCGCGCCGATGAGTTGCTCACCCGCACACTCGACCGGGTCGAGGAAACTTCCGAAATGGTCCACAAAACCGTGGTTTCCCCGGTACGGCAAGTTTCCGGTTTGATTCAGGGTGTCACTGCTGGCATCGAGTTCCTTGTGGGTAGTCGCGGCCGCAGGAACGGCGGAAGCCGCGAAGCACGCCGGCCCGTCCCGCAGGACGAGATGTTCATCTGACGATTCCGGCAATCGCCAACTAGTGTCCAACGCTTGGCGGAATTTCCATCCCCAAGAGTTTCCCGCTGGAGAATCACCATGCGCTATTTAGTTCGAGCCCGCGTTAAGCCTGGTCGCGAAGGCGATCTGCTCCAGGTCATCGAAAATGAAACTCTCGGCCAGGGTTCGGTTGCGGAAGGCGAATATTTGCGCAACATGAGTGAAGCGCGCCTTTGCACCGACCAGACGGTGCGCTGGGTGGAAGTCTGCTATTGTCCCACTCCGCTGCAGGAAGAACGGCCTTACTGGGAAGAATACTTTGACCTCATGAAAGTGCAGGACGCGCACGACCGCCGCAAGTGCCGCGACGAAAACGGTTCCGAGCCATGGGCCTGCGGCGACTGCGATTGCACCGCTAGGCTGGAGCAGAAATTGAAAGCGTCTGGCCAGCCGTTTCTGACTTCGCTGCGAACAAGCGCCGATTCGTTGCCGGATCTTTCCTCTCCGATTGATCCAGCGGCTAATTCTTCGTCAATCGAGCAGCGCAAGCGTTGATTCCAGCTGCTTCAAGTCACGCGCAATTTCCCGCAAATTGAAAACGAACGACCAGAAAGGCAACATGCGATCGAGCGCGAAAGGCGCCGTGACACGCTGCTCGCGCAGCCGCGCTAGATCGGACTCGAGACCGCGCACCGCTCCATCTAAATCTGGCGCTGATGCCACGGTCCCTTTCTCATTGCGGATCGCATCCGCTAGCTCGGAAAACGCGCGGGCGGAACATTCCACCAAGGCCGGAAGTGACGGCAGAAGATCTGGCTGCACCTGCGCATTCACATAAAGACTGCCATCCTCGGCCATCGCCGTTAAGCGGCGGCGAACCTGATCGGCTTCGTCCACCAATGCCTGAAAGGCGCCTGCATCGAAGCGTGCTAAAGTCAGCTCGCTGCGCGCTTCGTCCATCTGATCAGTTATCCCATGGCGAAGGTCGTGAAGTTGCCGGTCAAGCTGACGCACCTGTTCTGCGTTGTTTTTGCCCTGCAGCGCAGCCGCGGCAACCGCGCAATACAACATCCCTGCGCCTTGCAAAATGCTAGCCATCTTGTTGCGCAGCGCTACGCGCGCGTGCACCGGCCAGACCAAGGCACTCACCGCAAAGGCCACCAGCGCCCCGAGCAGAGTGTAGAGAACGCGAAGCCACGCGAAGTGCCACGGCTCTTCGATGCCGCCAAAGACAAAAATCAACGCCGCCGTGAATCCCGCGGTGTTGAAACTAGGATGCAGCGCCGTAAGATAAGCAAAAAACGAAGCCAGCAGGAACAAAGAAATTCCCGCGCGCACGGCTCCAGTACCCAGCATAGGAAGTAAGAGCGCTGCGGCCAACGCTCCGCAAGTTGAGCCAATCGTGCGGTAGAGCGCGGACTTCCAGGATGCGCCAACGTTGGCCTGCGTCACCAACAACGCGGCAAACACTGCCCAATACCCCTGGGGTAAGTTCCATCGAGCGTAAATTGCGTAAGTGATCGTGCCGGCGAGTCCAGTCTTAATTCCCTGCTTGAGCGAACTAGCCTCGCGGCTCCAGAACGAAGGAGCGGAAAGAAATGCCGAACTTTCAGGAAATGAAATCGAGGGATTCGAAGATGCCATGCGGGAAATTATATTCCGCGTAACGCCGGCGGCTCCTACGCGATCCAGCCGCCGCCGACAACAATGTCGTTGTCATAAAATACCGCCGCCTGCCCCGGAGTGATGGCACGCTGCGGTTCGTCAAACGTAACCAGAATCTCGTCGCCACCGACTTTCTCCAGCACCGCAGCCGCCGCCTCATGCCTATGCCGAATCTTCACCGAGACCCGCATCGGCTCGCGCAAATCGTCAACCGAGATCAGGTTTATGCGACGTACGCGCAGCGTTCTCGAATAAAGATGCTCATCGCCGCCGACCACAACCTGCTTGTCGGCCCCATTGATCTGGATCACGTAGAGCGGCGATCCGGTCGCCACTCCCAGGCCCTTGCGCTGGCCCACGGTAAAGTTGTGAATGCCGCTATGCGCGCCGATCACTTCCCCACTCGCAGTCACCAGTTCGCCAGCAGTATCAGGCAACGCTTCGCCGCTCTCTGCAAGATAAGCATCGATAAACCGCTTGTAGTCGCCGCCGGGCACAAAACATATCTCCTGCGAATCCGGCTTCTCCGCCAGAGCCAGGCCGTGCTCACGCGCCTGCTCGCGAACTTCCGGCTTGGTCATCCCACCAAGTGGAAAGAGCGTGCGGTTTAACTGCTCCTGCGTGAGGCCAAAAAGAAAATACGTCTGATCCTTACTGCGGTCTGCGGGACGTTTGAGCAGCCAGCGGCCACAAGCATCGTCATACTCGACGCGAGCGTAGTGCCCGGTAGCGACCGACTCGGCGCCAATTTGTTGTGCGACCACCAGTAACTGGTCGAACTTCAAATGATTGTTGCAAAGACTGCAAGGAATCGGCGTGCGCCCCGAAAGATACTCCGCGACGAACGGACGCACCACATCACGCTCGAACCGCTCCTCATGATTGACCACATAGTAAGGAATCCCTATGTGCTCCGCCACGCGGCGCGCATCGTAAACATCGTCCAGCGAGCAGCAACGTCCCGTCACCTGCTCAGGCATTCCTTCGTGACCTGCCAGCCGGCGTTGGTTCCAGAGCTGCATAGTCAGCCCGATGACGTTGTGCCCCTCCGCGCGCAGCATCGCCGCAACGGTGGACGAATCCACACCGCCCGACATGGCTACGGCAATCGTCTTTCGATCTGGCATGTGTCGTATGGAGCAATTAGCAATTAGCAATTAGCAATTGGCAATTCGCAATTCGCCTTTAGCCAACTGCTAAATGCTAATTGCTGTTTTCCTATAAACCGGTGAAATCTCCCGCAACCGCGCTACGGTCTCGGGTACCAACGCCAATGCGAAATCGATCTCTTCCGCGGTATTCTGCTTGCCCAGGCTGAAGCGAATGCTGGCCCGCGCTCTATCTGCTCGAAGTCCCATGGCAGTAAGCACGTGTGACGGCTCAATTGCTCCCGAAGAACATGCCGCGCCAGTCGAAACCGCGAGCCCCTTCAGATCGAGAGAGATCACCATCGCCTCGCCCTCGATATGGTCGAAATAAATGCCAGCCGTATTCGGAACCCGAGGTGCGCCTTCGCCATTCACGCCAGCCTCATCGACTTGCGCCAGAATCCCCCGCTCCAGCCGGTCGCGCATCCCAGATATTTTCTTGTCGTCACCGCGCTCGAAGCCCTGCATCACCAACTCGGTTGCCTTGCCCAGACCCACAATCCCCGGAACATTCTCGGTTCCGGCGCGGCGCGAGCGTTCATGGCGCCCACCGTAAAACAGAGGCCGCAGGTGCGTCCCCCGGCGCACGTAGAGCGCACCGACTCCTTGCGGCGCGTGCATTTTGTGCCCGGAAATGGAAAGCGCGTCACATCCAATCCGCTTCACATCGATCGGAACTTTACTGGCAGCCTGCACCGCATCGGTATGGAAATAGACATCAGCCTCCGCGGCAATTTTTCCGATCTCATCGACCGGCTGAAGCACGCCAGTTTCATTGTTCGCCATCATGATCGAAATCAGTTTCGTGTTGGGCCTCAACGCGCGCCGCACATCCTCGGGATCGACCAGGCCACGGCCATCCACTGGCAGAAACGTCACCTCGCAGCCGGTTTCTTCCAGATGCTTGCACGCATGCAACACGGCGTGATGTTCCACGCTCGAGGTAATAATATGATCGCCCGCTCCAGCCAATCCCGCGATCGCCAAATTGTCACCTTCGGTGCCTCCGCTGGTGAAGACGATCTCCGCGGGCCGGCAGCCCAGCAGGGACGCCACCGAATCCCGCGCGCGCTCAACCGCCGCTCGCGTCTCTTGTCCATGATGGTGAATCGACGAAGCGTTGCCAAAGCTCTCGCCAAAATACGGCCGCATCGCCTCCAGCACCTCGGGAAGAACTGGTGTGGTCGCGTTATTGTCGAGATAGATCCGCCGCATCATCTCTACTATTCTACCCGCTTCTTTAGATGCTCCGGCTCAATGATTCGTGGCGAAGGGAAATTACACCTGAAAGCGCATTACGACCCTCGGAATATAGGAGTGTTTAGGCAGGCCAAATGCTCAGCGCGGTCTTGCTCAGAATCTGCTGCTGCAGCTCATTGCTCAGCGGCAAAGCGCGGAAGTCATCAAGATTTTTCTTAATATCGGGCACTCCCGGTCCCGGCCAATCCGTGCCGAACAAAGTCTTGTGAGCGATCTCTTCGATGCGCGGAAAGTAGCTGAGCAGCGTCTTCGGCGGAATACCGCTGATGTCGAGATAAACGTTGGCATGGCGCCGGATCAGAAAGAACGCGGTCTTCATCCATAGCGGTCTCCCGCCGTGCGCCAGCAGAATCTTCAGCCTGGGGAAATCGACGGCGACGTCATCGACATACATTGGATCGCCGTATTTGTTCCGCGCTCCAGGAAAGATCGACGTTCCCGTGTGAAACATCACCGGCACACCATTCGCCTCAGCCGCGCGATAAATGATCTCAAGTTCCTTGACTCCGTTTAAATAGTCGTTCGGAAACAGGAGTTGATGCGGCGGATGAATCTTTATCATCCGAATCCCGAGCCGCAGAATTTGCTCCATGTCCGCCAGTACATTGGTTGTGTGGCGGGGATGCAGGCTGCCGCATGAGATCAACCGCTTGGGATTTTCTTTCACGTAGTCAGCGATAAACTGATTCACGCCGTTGGTGAACCCAATCACTTCGGGCGCCACATAGTTGATGAGCACCGCGCGATCGATACCGCATGCGTCGAGATACTTAAGAAATGCCTTGGGCGAGTGGCAGTATTCGGCAATCTGCTCAAAGTTCGGACGCTTCTGCTTCATCAACTCGAGCGCCTGCGGCTTGAACATTTCCAGCGGCGAGATATGAACGTGGCAGTCGGTGATCATTCAGGTTGGTTTCAGTAGGCTGGTTTCAGTAAGTCGGCACCGTTCCATCCACGCGCCGCGACCACGCGTCAATGCCGCCGCGCATGGATTGCGCCTTCTCGAATCCCTGCTGCCGCAGCCACGCGGTCACGTTCATCGAGCGCACGCCATGGTGGCAAACCACCACGATGTGATCTTCCGGATCGAGTTCCTGATTTCCGCGCGATGGAACATCTCCCATGGGAATCAGCTTCGCTCCGGCCATGTGCGCCGTCTCAAACTCCCACGGTTCGCGCACATCGAGCAAAGTGAATGGCTCACCCTGATCGAGCTTCGCTTTTACCTCTTCGGGAGTGATCTCGTAATCCATCGTTCTTACTTAGCCGACGATTCTTATTAGTCGACCCTAAGCCGGGCTACTTCCCCACCCACTTCGGTTCGCGCTTTTCCATAAACGCGCGGATGCCTTCCTTTGCATCCACGGTTCTCATCAACTCTTCCAGATAAATTTTCTCAGTTTTTGCCAGGCCTTTGTCGAAGTGTATAGCGTCCCACGCGTAGAACGCCTTCTTGGCGACCGCCAACGCTGCAGGACTGAGCCTCAGCAACTCCCGCACACCTTCGTCGACGACATTTACGAGTTCTGCTTCCGGCACAACGCGAGTCGCCAATCCAATCGCCCCCGCTTCGCCGCCGCTAATCGTCCGCCCAGTCAGAATCAATTCCGCGGCCCGTTTATGCCCCACCAACGCGGCAAGCGCCGCGCACGCCACAGGCGGATAACAGCCTAGTTTGATTTCTGGAAACCCCCACTGCGCTGTTGCCGACGTATACACCATATCGCAAACCATCGCCAACTCCGCCCCGCCACCCAAGCAATGCCCACGCACCACAGCAACTGTCACCTTCTTGCTGGCCACTAAAGCGCGAATCACAGTGTGAAACTTGAGCAGCATTTCTTCCACTTTGTCAGGGGTGTGGGCCGCGACATCGACGCCCGCCGAAAACACCGGCCCCTCGCCGCTCAGCACGATGAGGGAAATCTCCGGCATTGTTTCGCTCTCGGTAAGCGCAAGCGCCAATTCCTCCATCATCGGAATGTCGATGATGTTCAGCGGCGCATGACGCAAGGAAATCCGTGCGGCCGGCGACTTGAGATCAACCGCGACCCGAGCGAGTTTCGATTCGGCGAGCGGTACAGCCATGATTTTCTCTTTGTCTCTGTGTCTCTGTGGTGAAAACGCTCTTGACTTAAAGATTGATCGCCGACTTCCTTACCTCGCCGATGCTGGCCAGCGGATCGCGCGCTCCAGTCTTCTCGGCAATCCATTTCTTCTCGTTCGCGATGATTTCCAGCAACAGCTTCTTGTCTTCCGTCGAAGGCATGTATTCCTTCAAGTGCTCTTCATAGAAGCGATCGTCGATGGGCTCGCCCGTTTGCGCATGGAACTTTTGTCCAGCCCATCGTCCAATCTCGCGATTGAACTTGATGTGAGGCGCGTAGAGCTTCGGCTGGCCCGGCTTAAGGTAGCCATTGAAGCGCTCGATCAGCCCCGCAACTTCATCGCGATAGAGATTGCGATTGTAATCATTCAAGTCGTCGAGGTCCGGTGCATTTTCGTTCTTCGGTTCGTCATAGCGCCCCTTCACGCCCCAAACATAAGCCCAGTGCGCCGACGAAGAATGGTCAGTGCCGAAGAGATCGTAAGAGCTCGAAATCCATTTATTGAGATACTTCTGAATCAGCCAGCCCGGTACAACTCCCGCTTCCACAATGCGCCGCAGGCCGTCGTTGCCCGTGCCCATATGAAAAGCCTCTTCGCGCAGCATGTAGGACATCGACCGTCCCAGCGGAGCAAAAGCCGAATACTTCAGCATTTGCAGCTGAAATTTTCCGTCACGATCAACAAAGTCGGTGTAGGTGAAGAAGTCCATCCAGTTATCGACGTCGACATTGAACGCACCCAGTAATCGTTTGTTCTCGAAAGCACGGCGCTCAAGCATTTTCTGCGCTTCAACTTTGCCTGAGTAACCAAAATGATCCACCAGCAGGGCGCACATCTGCCAGCCGTGGCGCATTTCTTCGATCATGACGCGGGTGATGGCGCGGCGGTCCCAGTCTGTTGGCGCATTTTCGAGCAGGTTACGTTGTTGTTCGACGCTCGCAAACTCGGTGTCGCCCTGGTAGACGATCATGTTCATCAATGCATCGCGCATCTGCTGCGTAGGAATCTGGCGCAGGTTTTCCCACTTGCGCCGGCCTTTGTACGAGCCGAACTCAATTTCTTCTGTGTCGATCACCCCGTAGAGCGTGTCGAAGTGGAAGGCCTCAATGTCCGACGTGTTGACGCCGATGTCCTTGCGCCAGTCGTTGAACATGCCTTCCCAATCACTGAACGTGCCAATTTTCGCTACTTTTCCTGGCATGGATTTTCCTCAATAATTGCCGCAATCAAAACAAACAGTTAGCAATTGGCAATTAGCAGTTGCGACTAGCGGCTAGCTTCGCCTCTTACATTCATCCAGTTTCCTCGATGCGTCCAGAGTTGCTAATTGCTAACTGCTAATTGCTTGCTTCCTACGCTTCCTACTTCGCCTTAAACACCGCGGGCCGTTTCTCCACATACGCCGCCAAACCTTCTTTCGCATCTTCACTCTGGAAAAGTATTTGTTGATTTTCGCGCTCGACCGCGAGCGCCGATTCCATGGGAATTTCCCAACCAGTCTGCACCGCGCGCTTGATGCGGCCAACGGCCTTGGCAGCCTTATTCGGAGGACAGAACTGCTTGGCGTACTCCATCATGTTTTCCATAAAGCCATCGCGCTCGTAAATATCGTTGACAATGCCAAGTTCTTTCGCTTCTTCAAAAGAGAACGTGTTGCCCGTGACCATCAACTCAATCGCCTTGCTCTTGCCCACCAGCCGCGAGAGGCGCTGCGTGCCGCCGGTACCGGGAAGAACGCCCAAATTTACTTCCGGCAGGCCGATCTTACCCGCGTCCTTGCGCGCAATGCGTATGTCGGCAGCCATTGCGATTTCCAACCCGCCGCCCACGCAGTGCCCGTTGATCGCCGCAATCACCAGCTTGGGCGTGTGCTCCAGCCGCAGCAACATTTCGTTGGCATGAAGGCAGAAGTAGTACTTAAACGTGGGATCGACGCTCGACAACATCTTGATATTCGCGCCCGCCGAAAAAAACTTGTCTCCAGCGCCGGTCAGCAAAATGACGTAAACGTCATTCTCCATGCGCGCCCGCAGGATCGCCTCATCCAGTTGCCGGTTCATCTCGTAGGTGTACGTGTTCGCCGGCGGATCGCACATCTCGATTACCGCGACCCCGCCGTCGGTGCGGTAGTTGACAAGCTGTTTGGTAGTCTCGCCGGTGGCCGGCTGCACTGTGGTCGCCATGTGTTGTCACTCCTTAGTCAATATTCTTTGCAAATGTCTTCATATATCTCAAATCTTACTCTTCTCGTTCACTCATCCACTTGCATTTATCCACTTGTCATCATTTACCACTTGTCATTCCGAGCGCAGCGAGGAACCCTGGTTTCGCTGGGAAGCGGCACAAACCTACCCTAGCGCCCATCCCTCCGCCCCTTACCGCCAGCCATCACGCCACACAGAAAAATATCGCCCATGTTTCGAGCAAGTTGTTCCGCATCCGCGTCGACGCGCGGATTATGCCAGGTATAAATCCAATTCATCATGCCAAAAAGGCTCAGTACCGCGACGCGGGTTGAAAACTCCAACCTGCGGTCGCGTTTCAGTTCATTCAGCAACCCCACGCAGATTTTGTAGTATTCGCGCTTAATGGCGGCAACTTCCGCAGCGAAGCCGTCTTTCAACGCCTTAGCCTCGTGCGACAACACCTTCATCGCCGCTGGGTTGGCCAAAAAATATTCCAGGTGATTGAGAATGAAGATGCGAATTTGCTGTTCCGGATCGCTTACACCCTGAAGCCGTTCTTTTAGCCGCTGCACGATCGTGGTGAATGTGTGCTTCTGAATCAGAAAGAGCAGCCGCTCCTTGGATTCGAAATAGTAGTAAAGTCCCGCGAGAGACATGCCGCTGGCACGCGACAGGTCGCGCATCGAAGCGCCTTCGTATCCTTTCTTACAGAAGACGTCTGTGGCGTGGGCCAAAATCTCCGCCAGCCGCCGGTCAAAGCGCGTGACCGGTGGAGGTGCAGAGCGATGGCGCCGTGACGCATGAACTCTCGCCGCTGTGGACGGACTTCCCATAGGGATCTGGAAACGATAATTCGAACGTTCGTTCGAATGTAGTATACGGGAAGCCGGGTAGGAAAGCCAAGAAAATGGGGCGGCGACTAGGTCTCAACTATGTTTCCGCGGCGTGCCCGCTGCCTCGTAGGCCCGGTCCAGCCACTCCAGCGCAGCGCGCAGATCGGTGTCGCAAGATATCTCGAAGGTAAACCAGCGCGCCTTTCGCATCTGAGTTGAGCCAATTCGAGGATCGTGCCGCAAAAGGGCGCGTATCCGAACTGATGGAGATTCCAACTTGAAGGCAAGCGCGTTCGGAGTTTGCATCGCGCGAGTGCGGGGCAGAAGCGCAAAGATTTTATTCCGCCGATAGAGAGCAGTGAAGCCGAAGAATGCGCGTGTCGTAACCAGTGGCCAGCTTTCGCTTTCCGCTGCCAGAGCCGCTGACCAGGCCTTCATCTCTCCAGAAACTCGCGGCAGCATCGGGCGAGCGCTTTTCAAACTGGCTGGCTTGGACGCTTTCACATCCGGTCTTCCTCAGTTCCTGATATCCGCTAGCAACCGCTCTACTTCGCTCTTCACTTCCCCGGTGAGAGGCAGCAACGGCAAGCGCGCGGGCCCGCCGAAGTAGCCGTTGAAGTCCATGCCGTGCTTCACTCCAGGGATACCCAACTCGCCCACGACACGTTGCGCCGCAAGAGCAATGCGCTCCTGCTTAAGCCGCGCCAACTCGGCGTCGCCTTCTTTCCATGCTGCATAAATCTCGTAACAAGAAGTCGGCGCAGCGCAGGCGAAGGCCAGAATCGCTCCTACGGCGCCCGCGTCGAGCGAGGCGTGCAACTTATTCGCCGCGCCCACCATCACCTGGAACCCAACTTCCTTCTGCCGGGTTTTCATTTTTCCGACCGCCGTAACCGCCGCCGAAGATGGCTTGACCCCAGCAGCGCCGCCCAACGCTCCCACTGGAATCAGATCCCCGCCCTCGCTTCCCGCTGCCGCGGCAGCAAGCATGCGCGGCGTCACAGCCCCAAACGTCTCAGTAACCGTAGCGCTCCGCTGGATGTGCCGCGTTCCTTCCACCATTTTGCGGACTTTTTCCACGTCACCACTCGATTCCTTAATCCCGATCACGTTCGGATGCTCTGCCAGTTCAACGACCAACTTGGCGGGAATATCGTAGCCAGTCGCTTGAGGAAAGTTGTAAATGATCACCGGCAACGGCGAGCGATCGGCCACAGTGCGGAAAAACGCCAGAATATTAGCCGGCTGCATCTGCTTCTTATAATAGTGCGGCGTGCGCACCATGGCCACGTCATAGCCAAGTTCGGTGGCGTACTCGGTGAGCCGCAACGTCTCGATCGCCGATTCTATGCCGGTGCCGGCGACCAACACCTTGTTCGGCGCAGCTGCTTCGCGCACGGATTTCAGCACATCGCGCTGCTCCTGACCCGAAAGCAGAATCGCTTCGCCGGTCGACCCGAGCACAACAATGCCGGCGCATGTTGTTCGTGAGTAGCGCTCGACATTGCTCTCCAGCTTTTTATAGTAGACATTGCCGTCAGGATAGAACGGCGTCGTAATCGGAGGGAAAATGCCGTGAAGCAGCATAACTTATTTTACCCAACCGCTAAGCAATTCGCCGCTGGTTCATTTCTTCCAGCGAGAATGCGCCCAACTGAGTCATCAGGCCAAGCTGATCCCAGTTGTCCCAGGCTTCGACAATTTTGCCTTCAACAAAACGTTGCACGCTCATGCCGGTGACCCTGACTTTTTTGCCGCCGGGAGGAATCCCCAGAAACGGGCCGGTGTGCGTCATGGAGATGCTCCAACGCGCCATCACCATGTCTCCCTGCTCGATGGTCTGATGGAGGTCGATGTGAATGGAGCTAAACGCGGCGCGAAAGTTCCGCCAGAATTCTTTGAACGGGCCAGGCCCGACGATATCGGAGCCATCATGGGTCTGCCCGTGGCCGACAGCCTCTTTCGCACAAAGCTCGTCAATAGTTTCTTCGCGGCCCTGGTTCCAGACTTCTTCGAACCAGCCGCGGATTAGAGCAGCATTGTCAGCCATGTTTGTACCTCCGGCAATCAGAACGTCAAGACGCTCGAATGCTAGCACGAACCGGGTGTGGAGGAAACCGCAGGTAGCGTCACTTCCTAGGCGGACAGAGCAGCGGTATACTTCTCGTTTGTTGCGCCAGTAGACTATTGAGGACCACTAGAAAAACCCTTTGCGGGTTGAAAGGTCAGGCGGGCCGCCTGTGATCTATCAAGACGTTGTACCCGCGGGAGCAGTCCGGCTGATGGGCGGAGCGTAGCCGAGACTACCATGCGGACGGTGGAAGTTGTAATGCTCCAGCCAGGGCGAGAGATGCT